>Ga0184619_10000026_pt1 | contig 50766 bp, 39 predicted proteins | sample PLM0_60_b1_FD_133146 | JGI IMG/M metagenome (GOLD analysis project Ga0184619, IMG submission 133146) | Groundwater sediment microbial communities from an aquifer in East River, Colorado, USA - PLM0_60_b1 | ecosystem: Environmental > Terrestrial > Soil > Riparian zone | place: USA: East River...
ACGTCCAGATGAGCCTGTCTCCGACCACTTCCGGGTCGGTCGCGCCAGGGCCTCCGATCGCGTTCGAGAGCAACCGAGATGGCAACGGTGAGATCTACGTCATGAACGCCGACGGCACGGGGCCGACCCGCCTCACGGTCGATCCGGCGGGAGACGTCCAGCCGGACTGGTCACCGGACGGGTCGAAGATTGCGTTCGTGAGCGGCCGAGATGACACCTACGGCGAGATCTATGTCATGAACGCGGACGGGTCGGGACTGAACCGCCTCACGAACAATCCGACGCTCGATTTCAGTCCGGCCTGGTCACCGGACGGGTCGAAGATCGCGTTCGTGAGCGACCGAGATGGCAGCGCTGAGATCTACGTCATGAACGCGAACGGCACGGGACCGGTGAACCTCACGAACAACCCAGCGTTTGATGCGAACCCGTCGTGGTCACCCGACGGGTCGAAGATCGCGTTCCGGAGTACTCGCGACCGCAACGACGACCTCTACATCATGAACGCCGATGGCACGGGGCTGGTCCGCGTCACGAACGACTTGGCTGACGGACCGTTTGATGCACAGCCGAGCTGGTCTCCCGACGGGTCCAGGCTGGCGTTCGCGAGCGAGCGAGGCGGCAACTCCTCGATCTACACCATCAATGTGAACGGCACGGGGCTCGTGAGACTCACGACCCCCCTCGGAGGCGAGGGGGACATGCTGCCAGACTGGTCGTCGACCGGCAGGATCGTGTTCCAACGCGACGGTGACCCCAACAGTGGCGCCTTTCAGATCTACGTCATGAACCCTGACGGGACGGGGCTTGTCCGGCTGACGAACAATCTGGCAGACGACTCAGACCCCAGCTGGGGTAGTGTGGCCTCCTTGAAGACCAGTTTCTCGTACTCGTGGGAGTTCTGGGGGAAACGAGCACCGGCGAGGTAGGGCTCTGGTGAGGCGTGTCTTAAAGGCGTCACGTCGTTGGTGTGACGTCTTATGGCCCGCGACTACTGACACGTGACTCTGAAGTTGTCGACGACAGCCGTCACCACACCGTTCGCGTTGATCGTGAAGTGAAAAGTCTCATGCACCTTGACGTTGTTGCCGGGTCCTGGCCGATCATATAAAAGTTGTTCACAAGGCCAAACGAGGCACGACGACGCGGGTCTAGCTGATAAGCGTGAGGTCAGTGGTTCAACTCCACTCAGGCCCACTAGCGCGGCCAGGCGATCCTTCAGCTTGGCCGCGTGTCGTTCCACCCGGTAGTGTCGCGCAGAGAGAAGTGCTACTCTCCCCGCGCCTGGGAACGTCGCTCCAGCTACAGCCAGAACTACTTAAGGATGGGAACATGAAAAAGTCGGGCGCGAGCCAAGGCCAGTCGGCATCGGAGCTCATCTCGAAGAGAATCGCCGAACTCGGGGACTGGCGCGGGGAAACCCTCAGCAGAATGCGCAAGCTCATCAAGCAAGCAGACCCGGACGTTGTCGAGGAGTGGAAGTGGAGGGGCACTCCGATTTGGTCGCACGACGGCATCATTTGCACTGGCGAATCCTACAAGAATGTCGTGAAGCTTACCTTCCTCAAGGGCGCGTCTCTAAAGGATCCGGCCCGTCTCTTCAACTCGAGTCTCGACGGAAACGCACGCCGCGCGATCGACATCCACCAAGGAGAAGAAGTTGGCGAGTCCGCCTTCAAGGCGCTGGTTCGCCAAGCGGTCGCCCTCAACAGTTCTGGCAAGTCGAAACCTTCGAAAAAAGCGAAGTCCTAAGGGATTCCGCCCCGCGCGGTTGGTCGCTTCCTCCGACCATGAAACTGTACGTGGTCGTCTGGATCAGTTTGATCCTCATTGTGGGAATCGAGGTGTTTCTGACGTACGAGAGCCTGCCCGCGGGAACGCTGCTGGCCTGTCTGCTCGCCCTCGCGCTCATCGAGGCCGGGCTGGGCGTGATGTACTTCATGCACTTGAAATACGAGCGGCCGGCGCTCTTCTGGAGTGTGATCCCCTACCTGGTGTTCGCGCTCGTGATGATGGACCACTTCTGGCCGGACGCGCTGCGACTCATGCGGCAGCGGATGCCGGGGCAGTAGCCCCGGAGGGCGTGCGTGGACATGGCGGCGGTCCTGAGCGGTATGCTCATCCTGATCGTGCCGGCGTTCCTGCTCGTGACGGGCATCGCGGTCATGGCGTATCGCAAGCGGAAACGCGGAGCGGGAGACTAGGCGGGGTTGTCAGCTGATGGGGGCGTGTTCTCGCAGATGCCCGAACAGGTCCAGCCCTGTTTTCAGGACCACCAGCAAGGCGAGGGCCACGAGCGGCGACCCCAGCAGCTGCACGAGGAACGCGCCGCCCAGGATCACGACGTGCATCACCATGACCCGCCCGTAGGGCCGAAACATCAGCTCTGGCACCAGGGCGGTCTTGTATTGACCCGCCCCGATGTAGTTGAATGCGAACGACACCCCGTGACTCAACGCCAGTCCCCAGGCCGCCAGGGCGATACCGGCGCCCTGCACCGCGTGATAGAACGTGGCCGACGTGGGGAATCCTCGCTCGTGCATCCCGCCGAACAGCTGCAGCACGAACACGCCGTGCACGGTGGCGAACATTCCGTAATGAAGGATGAAGAAAGGGATCGTGAAGAGTTTGGCCGCCCAGGAGGCCGGATTGCGCGGCTGCGCACACACCATCCGCAGGACGTTGAACGCGCCGACCATGACGTTCTCGAGCCAGAACAGCAGCAGCGTGGCGAACACGGTCCAGCCGAAGAACAGCACGCCCGCGAGCGGCATGAGGTTCGCCGCCACGAGCACCAAGGCACTGGGCGGGAGACGCTGGGCGGGGCGGGCGGGAACGGGCGGCATCACGGCGCCACTACGATGCAGCGTCGGCGCCACGTCGCCAAGGGCTTGCTCGGCGCGACTCACCACCCCAGGTTTCGCGACCAGCCGTATTTTCGGAGATGGCAGTGGGCGAGTCGACCAAAGGCGTGACGGTGGTAGGGCTGTCCGGCAGCCCGTCGGCGACGTCCAAGTCGCGCGTGCTGGTCGAGTACGCGCTGGCCCAGCTTGCGGGGCGGGGGGCGGCGACCGAGCTCGTGGACCTCGCGGCGCTCCCCGCCGACGCGTTGCTCGGCCGGGGACCCGCTCCCGCCGTCACGGCCGCGCTCGCGGCAGCCACCCGCGCGCGCATCGTCGTCGCGGGGACCCCGGTGTACCGGGCGACCTACAGCGGGCTGCTCAAAGTGTTCTTCGACCTGCTGCCGCAGGACAGCCTGGTGGGAAGGATCGGTGTGCCGATTGTGACTGGGCACGCCGCGGCCCACTCGCTCTCCGTGGACCACGGGCTGCGGCCGCTGTTCGCGAGCCTCGGGGCGACAGTCGTCGCAAGCGCGGTGTACGCGACCAGCGCCCAGTTCCAGGACGGGAAGCCGGGACCCGAACTGCTGCGCGCGGTGGACCGCGCGGTGCGTGAAGCGCTGGCGCTGGCCGGCGCCACCCTCGACTGAGGAGACGAGAGAGTAGATGAGCGCCACGCTCGAGCGGCCGATCGCGATCTTTTACGAACACCCGGATTGGTTCCGGCCGCTGTTCGACGAGCTCGACCGGCGCCGGGTGCCCTACGTGCGCCTCAACGCCGCGAGTCATCGCTTCGACGCGGGCGACGGGCGCCCGCCGTATTCGCTCGTTTTCAACCGCATGAGTCCCTCCGCGTACCTGCGAGGGGCGGGGAACGCGATCTTCTATACGCTGCATTACCTGGCCCACTTGAAGCGTCACGGGGTGCGGGTGATCAACGGCTACGATGCCTATGTGACCGAGACCTCCAAGGCGCTGCAGCTGGCGCTGCTCGAGCAGCTCGGCCTGCCGTTCCCCAGGGCCCGGGTCATCAATCACGCGTCTCAGGCGCGCGAGGCGGCGCGCGGCCTGCGGTTCCCGGTGGTGCTGAAGCCCAACATCGGTGGCTCTGGGGCGGGGGTGCGGCGATTCGAGACGCCCGAGCAGCTCGACCAGGCGGCAGGGGCCGATGCGCTCGATCTCGGGATCGATCATACCGCCTTGGTGCAAGAATACATTCCGGTCGCCGAGCAGCGTATCGTGCGCGTGGAGGTGCTGGGCGGGCGCTATCTCTACGCCATTCGCATCTACACGTCGGGAGACAGCTTCAACCTCTGTCCCGCCGACGTGTGCCAGACGGTCGGCGGCGCGGAGCTGGCGCGGGCGGCGTGCCCGGTGGACGCGCCCAAGAACGATTTGCGGGTCGAAGGCTACACCCCGCCCCCCGAGATCGTGGCGCAGGTGGAGTGCATCATGCAGGCGGCGCACATCGACGTGGGCGGCGTCGAGTATATGATCGACGCCCGCGACGGCCGGCTGCACTTCTACGACATCAACGCCCTTTCGAACTTCGTCGCCGACGCGCCCCGGGTGGTGGGGTTCGATCCGTTCGCCCGTCTGGTGGATTACCTGGAACGCGAGGCGGACTGACCATGCGCTTCGGCTACTGGTTGCCGGTGTTCGGCGGGTGGCTTCGGAACGTCCCCGACGAGGGGATGGAGCCGAGCTGGGACTACGTGCGCCGGCTGGCGCAGCGGAGCGAGCAGATCGGCTTCGACCTGACCCTCATCGCCGAGCTGAACCTCAACGATATCAAGGGTCCCGAGGCGCCGTCGCTCGACGCCTGGAGCACGGCGGCGGCGCTCGCCGCGGTGACCGAGCGGCTCGAGCTGATGGTTGCGGTCCGCCCCACCTTTCACCCGCCCGCGCTGCTCGCCAAGCAGGCGGCGAACATCGATCACATCAGCGGCGGCCGGCTGACGCTGAATGTCGTGTCGTCGTGGTGGGCCGGGGAGGCGAAGCAGTACGGCGTGGAGTTCGATCAGCACGACGCCCGCTACGCCCGAACGGCGGAGTGGCTCGCCGTGGTGAGCGGCATGTGGTCGCAGCCGCGCTTCAGCTTCGCGGGCAAGTTCTACCGCGTAGAGGACGCGATGCTCGAGCCCAAACCGGTATCGCGTCCGCGGCCGACCATCTACGCCGGGGGCGAGTCCGAGACCGCGAAGCAGCTCATTGCGCGGGACTGCGACGCGTATCTCATGCATGGCGATCCCCCCGAGCGGGTGGCCGCCAAGGTGGCCGACATGCGGGCGCGGCGGGCCCATCTGCGGCTGCCGCCGCTCGCGTTCGGTGTCGCCGCCTACGTCGTGTGCGCCAGGACCGAGGCCGCGGCGCAGGCGGAAGTCGCCCGGATCACGGACGTGCGCCAGAGCGCCGCGGGGTACGCGACCTATCAGGACTGGCTCGCCAACACGCAGCTCGAGCAGCAGGTGAGCCTGGAGGACTACTCCGTGTCGAACCGCGGACTGCGCGCCGGGCTCGTCGGCACCCCGGAGCAGATCGCGGAGCGGGTCGTGGCATTCGAGCGGGCCGGGGTGGACCTGCTGCTGATGCAGTGCAGCCCGCAGTATGAAGCAATGGAGCGGTTCGCGGCCGAGGTCATCCCGCTCGTCCGCGACATCACGGCCGGGCGGCGAGCACCAGTCCCGCAAGACACATGAGTAGCCCCGCGATGTGGCGCGCCGCGAGGTGCTCCCGGTACGTGACTACACCGATGATGACCAGCAGCAGCGCGGTCGCGACGTTGGCGACCACCGACGCGAGGCTGATGCGCCACCCGGCGCGGTAGGCCAACAGGACCGCGAGCTCCACCCCCACGATCGACAGTCCCACCACGTACGTCGCCCAGTTGAGGCTGCGGAGCGAGCGCGCGAACACGACGGTGCCGGGCGAGAACGGCACGGCGGCGACGCAGACGACGAGCGATGTGGCATAGGTCACCACCAGGGACACCATCGGGTTCACATCGGGCGGGATCGATTTCTGGGCGATGTGATACAACGTAGTGGCGAGCGCCGTCAGGGCGATCGGCAGGTAGAAGAGCATCGCGGCCCTTTCGCTGGGAGTGTCCGGGAATGAGAATTCACCCGTCTCGAACCGGGAACACTGCATGCTGACGAGCGACAGAGTCTTGGCGACTCTGGCGGACACGCCTCCGTTCACCATATAGTATAGACAGAGAGGGGGCTCCGACCCCTCGGTGGACTGTGGCTAGCAAGAGCATGAGATCCGCCATCCGCGCCGCTCCGGCGCGCTGCTGTGGCACACACCCGAACCCCGCCCGAGGCTCGCCGGCCGCAAACTGCCGTCATGTGCAGTTCGCGCACTCTCCCCGCGTGCCTCCTGAGTGACGACGCAGCCGCGCGGGGGATGAGGCGCTAGCGCCGTGCCCGCCACGATCCGAATCCTCATGGTCGAGGACGACCCCCAGGACGCCGCACTCGCGGAGCGCGAGGTCCGCCGGACCGACATCTTTTGCACGTTCCGGCGGGTCGAGAGCCGCGACGGCATGGTCGAGGCGCTGCGCGAGTTCACCCCGGACGTCATCATCACCGACCATTCCCTGCCGGCCTTCAGCGCGCGCGACGTTCTGCAGCTGGCGCAACAGCGCTCCCCTGGAACGCCCGTCATCATCGTGAGCGGAGGGTTGGGAGACGAGCCGGCCGTGCAGTATCTCCAGGCGGGGGCGGCGGATTACATCGTTAAAGACCACTTGCATCGCCTCGGCCCGGCGGTGCTCCGAGCGCTCGACACCAAGCACAGCCGCGAAGCACAGGCTCGGGCCCATCAGCTGCAAGCCGCCACCTATCGCATCGCCCAAGTGGCGATGAGCACGCCGGGACTCCAGGACTTGCTGCCCGCGGTCCATCTAATCGTGGGCGAGCTGATGCCCGCGGAGAATTTCTACATCGCCCTCTACGATGCCGCGAGCGACCTCCTGAGCTTCCCCTACGTCGTGGATGAGCACGACACGGACTTCTCCTCCAAGAAGCCTGGCAAGGGGCTCACCGAGTACGTGCTGCGGACCGGCCAGGCGTTGCTCGTCACTCCCGAAGTGCAAGCGGAGCTCGAGCAGCGGGGTGAGGTGAACCTGGTCGGCGCACCATCCATCGACTGGCTCGGTGTGCCGCTGAAGATCGGCGATCGCACCATCGGCGTGCTCGTCGCCCAGACGTACGCGCCGCGCGTCCGGTACGGGGAGCGCGAGAAGGAGATCTTGCAGTTCGTCTCGACGCAGGTCGCCATGGCGATCGAGCGCGGCCGTGCGGATGCCGAGCTCCGCGGGTCTGAGGCACGGTTGAAGGCGATCATCGACGCCGCTCTGGATGCCGTGATCACCATGGACGGGGACGGCCTGGTGCGCAGCTGGAGCCTGCAGGCGGAACGGGTGTTCGGATGGCCGGCCGCGGAGGCGGTCGGCCGGCGGCTCTCCACGACGATCGTTCCGCCACGTTATCGCGACGCGCATGAACGGGGGCTCGCGCACTTCCACGCGAGCGGCGAAGGGCCCGTGCTGAACCAGCGGATCGAGATCACCGGCCTGTGCCGCGACGGACGGGAGATACCCGTCGAGCTCACGATCACGCCCGTGCGCGTCGAAGGCGCGTGGCTGTTCAGCGCGTTCGTGCGCGACATCAGCGAGCGCAAGCTCCTCGAGGCCCAGTTCCGCCAGGCACAGAAGATGGAAGCGGTGGGGCGGCTGGCGGGCGGCATCGCACATGACTTCAACAACTTGCTCACCGCAATCACCGGGTATGCCGACCTGGCCCTGGAAGACCTGCGGAAGGACGACCCGATGCGCCAGGACGTGGAGGAGATTCTGCGGGCGGCGCACCGCGCTGCGGCGCTCACGCGCCAACTCCTCGCCTTTAGCCGCCAGCAGGTGCTCGCGCCGCGGGTGCTGAATCTGAACGATGTGGTCCAGAGCGCCGAGAAGATGCTGCGCCGGCTGTTGGGCGAGGACATCGAGCTCGAGGCGGTGCTGGCCCCGGACCTGGGACGCCTCAAGGCGGATGCCGGTCAGCTGGAGCAAGTGATTGTCAACCTCGCGGTGAATGCGGGGGACGCAATGCCCACAGGCGGGAAGCTCACCATCGAAACAGCGGATGCAGAGATGCCCGAAACCCGGGTGCGCGAACTCACGACGGTCCCGGCAGGCCGCTACGTGATGTTGGCGATTAGCGATTCTGGGACCGGAATGGATGAGGAAACGAAGGCGCGGATCTTCGAGCCGTTCTTCACGACCAAGGAGCAGGGGAAGGGAACCGGCCTGGGACTTGCCACCGTATACGGGATCGTCAAGCAGAGCGGAGGTTTCATCTGGGTGTACAGCGAGCCCGGCCATGGGACGACCTTCAAGATTTATCTGCCCCGCGTGGAGGACGCAGCCGACGCCCCGGCGCCCCCGGTCGGGCCCGTCGAAGTCCCCCGGGGCACGGAGACGGTGCTCGTCGTCGAGGACGAGGAAGCTGTGCGCGCCCTCGCGCGGACGGCGCTCACCCGGAAGGGCTACCGCGTGCTCGAGGCCGCGAACGGCGGGGAGGCGTTGCTCTTGTGCGAGTCCGAGCCGATGCTCATTCACTTGCTCGTCACTGACGTTGTGATGCCAGGACTCAGCGGGGCGGATCTGGCGCAACGCCTCGCGCTCCTGCGACCGGGAATGAAAGTCCTGTTCATCTCGGGCTATATGGACCGCGCGGCCGCACGCCACGGCAAGATGCAACCGGGCGCCGCCTATTTGGAGAAGCCGTTCACGCTGGACGCGCTGGCGCGCAAAGTGCGTGAAGTACTGGACCACCCGTAGCGCACGTCGGCGGCGCCCGCCAAATTAGCGGCATGCCTCCGGACGTTCCCCTGCAGAACTGGGCCGAGGGCGCGGGCGCGGAGATACCGCGCAGCCTGGCGGCGCTCCGGTCGCGTGGTGGCCGATGACCGGTAGCTACGATCTTGGGCTCGTCGCCCTGTCCGTCGTGATCGCGATCCTCGCCTCCAGCGCCGCGCTGGACTTGGCGAATCGCGTGACCGCCACCCGGGGCCGCGCCCGCGCACTCTGGCTCGGCGGCGGGGCCTTCGCTATGGGCTCGGGGATCTGGTCGATGCACTACGTCGGGATGCTCGCGTTCCGCCTCCCCGTTCCAGTGCTCTACGACGTCCCGACGGTCGTGGCGTCGTTGCTGGCGGCCGTGTTCGCCTCCGCCGTGGCGCTGTTCGTCGTGAGCGGCCAGGCGTTGGGGCCGGCCCGCGTGATCGTGGGCAGCGCGGTCATGGGTGCGGGGATCGCCGCCATGCACTACACCGGCATGGCCGCCATGCGGATGCCCGCCACCATCACCTACGACCGCGTGTTGTTCACGCTGTCGGTCCTGATCGCGATCGTCGTCGCGCTGGTCGCGCTCGTCCTCGCCTTCCACTTGCGCTCGGACACGATCCGCGCCTGGGACTGGCGCAAGGTCGGGAGCAGCCTGCTGATGGGCGCCGCGATCCCCGCCATGCACTATACCGGGATGGCGGCGGCCGACTTCGCGGCCGCGAGCGAGCCGGGACAACTGCATCGCGCCCTCGCGATCTCCTCGCTGGGCACGACGGCGATCGCGGGCTCGACGTTCCTGGTGCTGGCGCTGGCGCTCGGGACCTCGATGCTGGACCGGCATCTGGCCCGGCATGCCGGGGTGCTGTCGCGGTTCGCGGCGATCGTCGAGTCGTCGCATGACGCCATCGTCGCGACGACGATGGACGGCACGGTCGTCGCCTGGAACCCGGGCGCGGAGCGGCTGTGGGGGTATGGCGCAGGCGACGTGCTGGGGCGTTCGGTCTCGCTGCTCGAGGCACCCGCCCGGCTGGGTGAAACGGGCGCGCTCATCCCACGGATCGCGGGCGGCGAGCAGCTGGCGAACTACGAAACCGTCCGGCGGCGCAAGGATGGTAGCCTGGTGGACGTGTCGATCACCTATTCCCCGATCCGTGACCGTGCGGGCGAGGTGAACGGGATCTCGGCGATCGCCCGTAACATCACCGAACGGAAGCAGGCGGACGCCGCCATGCGTAGCGCCCGCGACCTGGCCGAGCAGGCAGCCCACGCCCGAAGCGCCTTCCTCGCCAATATGAGCCACGAGATCCGCACCCCGATGAATGCGATCCTGGGGCTCACGGAACTGGCGCTGGGCTCCGAACTGACGGCCGAACAGCGCCGCCAGCTGGAGCTCGTGCACGCGGCGGGGGAGGGTCTGCTCACGATCCTGAACGATGTCCTCGATTTCTCCAAGATCGAGGGAGACTACATCGAGCTGGAGGCCATCGCGTTCGATCTGCCTGGCCTGGTGCACGCGACCGCCCGGCTGCTCGCCCTCAAGGCCGCCCAGCAGGGCGTCGAGTTGGTGTGCGACGTCTCGCCGGACGTGCCGAATCGGGTGATCGGCGACCCCGGGCGCCTCCGGCAGGTGCTCATCAACCTGCTCGGTAACGCCATCAAGTTCACGCCGGCCGGCGAGATTGTCGCGTCGGTCGCCGTCGAGCGCCAGGACAGGGACGCTGTGGTGCTCCGCTTGGCGGTCCGCGACACGGGGGTCGGCATCCCTGCCGACAAGCTGGAGTCGATCTTCGATGCCTTCAGCCAGGCCGACGTCTCCACCACGCGGAAGTACGGGGGCACCGGGCTCGGTCTGGCGATCTGCCGCCGGCTGGTGCGGCTGATGGGGGGTGAGTTGCGCGTGACGAGTGAGCCGGGCCGGGGAAGCGAGTTCGCGTGCAGCCTCCGGCTCCCGGCGGTCGCTGCTCCTCTTCCCGACGCCGCGTCGCCGGTGCGGGCGCCCACGACTTTGGCGGGCCTACACACCCTGGTGGTGGACGACAACTCGACCAACCGCCGGCTCGTGCGGCAGATGCTCGCCGCGGCCGACGTCGTGACTGACGAGGCCGCGGACGCCAGTGCGGCGCTCGCCGCGCTGCGCCGGGCTCGGGACGACGGCGCTCCCTACGGGCTGGTGGTGATCGACGCGCACATGCCGGAACGCGACGGCTTCGGCCTTGCTGCGGACGTGCTCGCCGAGCCGGGGCTCGGCGGCACTCACCTCCTGATGCTCACCTCGGGGGGGGAGCGAGGCGATGCCCAGCGCTGCCTCAAACTCGGCATCAAGGGCTACTTGACCAAGCCGGTGTCGCAGACCGAGCTGCTCGACGCGGCCCGCGCCGTCCTCGACCGGCACGCCGGGGGTACGCCCGCGGTCGTCACCCGCTACACGATCGAGGAATCGCGCCGCACCCTCCGATTGCTCCTGGCCGAGGACAACCCGGTGAACCAGGAGGTCGCCGCCGCGATGCTGCGCAAACGCGGCCACCACGTGGACATCGTGGACAACGGCCGCGAGGCGGTCGATGCGGTGCAACGCAAGACCTACGACGTTGTCCTCATGGACATCCAGATGCCCCAGATGGACGGGCTCGCGGCGACACGGGCGATCCGTGCGCTTCCCGGCAGGCAGGATCAGCGCGTCGTCGCCGTCACTGCTCACGCGTCGGGTGCGGAGAAAGCACGGTGCCTCGCCGCTGGCATGAACGGGTATCTGACCAAACCGTTTAAGGCACACCAGCTGTTTGCCCTGGTCGAGGAAGCGCCAGCGGCCGCGCCGTCAGCCACGCCGCCCGTGGATCTGGATGGGTTCCGCCGCACCATGCGGGAAGCGGGTGCGGAGGAGGCAGTCGACGGGATCGTCGCGACGTTCGTCAGCACGCTGCCACAGCGCCTCGACGCACTCATAGCCGCCGCGAGCGGCGACGAGCCAGAGCCGATTCAGCGCGCCGCCCACGCCTTCAAGTCCGCCGCCGCCACACTCGGGGCACGCGGCCTGGCGGCGCTGCTCGAGGACATAGAGGCGGCTGCCCGCGACGGTGACGGGGCGCTGGCGCGGGCGCGGCTCGAGCTGGTGCGGAGCGAAGCGCGCGCCGTACTCGAGCAGCTCAATGGCTAGCGCTATTTCCGTCCTGGTCACCGACGACGACCCGGTCTCCCGCGCCCAGCTGAGCGCCTTGGTGCGCGCCGCGGGCTACCAGGTCAGCGTCGCCGAGCACGGTCGCGAGGCCTGGGACGCGCTCCAGCTCGCGCGGATTCCGGTCGTGATCTCCGACTGGTACATGCCCGAGATGGATGGCCCGGAGCTGTGCCGACGGATCCGCAGCCGGCCGGGCCAGCCATACGTCTACTTCATTCTCATCACGTCGCGGGGCGGTAAGCAGCAGTACCTCGCCGGGATGGACGCGGGCGCCGACGACTTCATCACCAAGCCGGTGGACCCGGACGAGCTGCGGGCCCGGCTCGCGGTCGCCGAGCGCATCCTCGGCCTGCGGCGGGAGCTGCAGCAACTCGAGGGGCTCCTCCCCATCTGCTCGTACTGCAAGCGGATCCGCGGCGGGCTCGACAGCTGGAGCTCGCTCGAGGGCTACATCGAGCACCGCTCCGAGGCCCAGTTCAGCCACGGGATCTGCCCGGACTGCTACAAGAAGCACGTCGAGCCGCAGCTCGGTGGCGCTGGCCCGCATTGACTCCGCGCGACCCCGGCTAAACGAGAGACGACGTGACGGAGGCGACACCGCCCGGCGGGTGGTGGGCCACGGTGCGCGAGGCGCTCCGTGGCTCGCACCACGACTACACCTCCGGCCCCCTGGGCCGAGCGATCCTGCTGCTCGCCATTCCCATGGTCATGGAAATGGTTATGGAGTCGGTGTTCGCCGTCGCGGACGTGTTCTGGGTGGCCCATCTGGGGGCGGACGCCGTGGCCACGGTGGGGCTCACGGAATCATTGCTCACGCTGATCTACACCGCCGCAATGGGACTCTCGATCGGCGTGACGGCGATGGTGGCCCGGCGCATCGGGGAGAAGAACCCCGATGGGGCGGCCGAGGCGGCGGTGCAGGGGATCGCGCTCGGGCTGCTCGTCGCGGCCGTGATCGCGGTCGTCGCCGTGCCGCTCGCGCCACGCCTCCTGGCAATGATGGGCGCGACCCCCGCCGTCCAGGCCCTGGGGTCGAGCTACGCGCGCGTGATGCTCGGCGGGAACGCGGTGATCCTGCTGCTGTTCCTGATCAACGCGATCTTCCGCGGCGCGGGCGACGCGGCGATCGCGATGCGCGTGTTGTGGCTCGCGAACGGCATCAACATCGTGCTCGGACCATGCCTGATCTTCGGCGTCGGGCCGTTCCCGCGCCTGGGCGTCACCGGCGCGGCCATCGCGACCACCATCGGGCGCGGCACCGGTGTGCTATACCAGCTGTATCGGCTGTGGCGCGGCGACGCTCGGGTGGCGATCCGGCGCGCCCAGCTCAAGCTCCAACCCGCCGTGATGCGGACGATGCTCCGGCTCTCTGGCACGGGCACGCTGCAGGTGCTGATCGGCACCGCGAGCTGGATCGGGTTGGTGCGGATCATCTCGAGTTTCGGCTCGGAGGCGGTGGCCGGCTATACGATCGCGATCCGCATCATCGTGTTCGCGCTGCTGCCGTCTTGGGGCCTGGCGAACGCCGCGGCGACGCTCGTGGGCCAGGGGCTCGGAGCCGGCAAACCCGATCGCGCTGAGCGAGCCGTGTGGCTCGCGGGCTTCTATAACATGGTGTTCCTTGGTACGGTGGGAGCGCTGTTCGTGGCGTTCGCCGGGCCGATCGTCAGCGTGTTCACGCGCGACTCGGCGGTCGCCCCGGTCGCGGTGCTGTGTCTGCGGACCATCAGCTATGGATTCCTCTTCTACGCCTACGGGATGGTGCTCACACAGTCGTTCAACGGCGCGGGGGACGCCTGGACGCCCACGTGGATCAACGTGGCGTGTTTTTGGCTGTGGGAGATCCCGCTGGCGTTCCTGCTGGCACGCCACGCGGGACTTGGACCCCGGGGCGTGGCCCTCGCGGTCATGATCGCGTTCTCGACGGTCGCTGTCGTGAGTGCCCTGCTCTTCCGGCGCGGGCGCTGGAAGCTGCGACGAGTGTAGTGCCCAGCGCCCGTTGCGTGGGCGCAGCACCGCGCGCCGCTTGACAAGGGAACGGGTGCGACCACACCCTGGTACCAGCGATCAACGCCTTGTCTCGAGAGAACTCATCCGGCCCCGTTGCGCCCGCGATCAGGCCAACGGGACTTCTTTTTGTCCGGGGGGGGTGCACCATGGACGCGAAGGAGCTACTCGACAACCTCGACGTGGGGGTGGCGGCGGTCGCCCCTGACTGGGCGATCGCCGAGTGGTCGGCTGGGGCGGAGCGAATCACGGGGTTCCCCGCCGCCCGCGTCGTGGGACAGAGCCTGTGGGTCGCGTTCCCCGCGGCAAAGGGCACCCAGCTCGAGCGTGTGATGGAGGACGTGCAGGCCGGGGGCGGCCCCCAGACGTACCTGGCGCCCTCGGGGACGCCGGAGACGCCCAGGACGGTGTTGGAGACCCGCGTCACGCGCGGGCCGCGAGATCATCTCATTGTCGCCTTCCGGCCGGTGCGCGAGGAGTTGCCGCCGGAGTCGCGCGCGGCGCAGCTCTTGACCGCGCTCGAGACCGAACGCCGGTTGTACCTGCAGCTGTTCAGCTCGCTGCCCGCGGCCGCCCTCATCCTCACGTCGGACGGCCAGATCCTCGACGCAAACGCGGAGGGCACGAGGCTGCTGGGCGCGAGGGACGCACCGGCGCTCCGGGGGCGCACGCTCGCGGAGTGGGTTCCCTCGTCCACTCGGACCGCGCTCGCGACGACCCTGCGGGACGCGGTGGCACGGCGGCAGGACGTGCAGCTCACGCTCGAATTCGCCGGTGAGCCCGCGCGGGATGTGCGGGCCATCGTCGTGAACGTCGATCCCGTGCGCGCGTCGCCCAAGCTTCTTTTTTTCGCCATGGACGTGTCGCGCGAACTCCTGCTACAGCAGCGGTTGCTCCAAGCAGATCGGCTCTCACAGCTCGGAGCCCTCGTCTCGGGGGTGGCACACGAGCTGAACAATCCGCTCACCGCGATCGCAGCGTTCGGCGAAGCGCTCGCGATGGACGCGAAGCAGCCGGACGTGAAGGAAAGCGCCGACGTGATCCGAGCCGAGGCGATGCGGGCCGGCCGGATCATCCAGACGTTGCTCGACTTCGCCCGTCAGCGGCCTCGGGTCCGCGTCGCGGTGGATCTCGGCGAGATCGCCGAGCGCGTGTTGGCGCTGCAGCGCAGCGCTCTCAAGAAGGCGCGAATCCGCACCACCGTGTCCGTGCCGAACGAGGTGCCCGCCGTGGCGGGCGATCCGCAGGAGGTGCAGCAGGTGCTGCTCAACGCGGTCGTGAACGCCCGGCAGGCGATCGAAGGCACGGGCCGCCCCGGCCGGATCGCGATCGCCGCCCGGCCGAGCGACCATCATGTCGTGGTGACGGTCGAAGACAGCGGCCCCGGTGTGCCGCCCGAGATCCTGGACCGCGTGTTCGAGCCTTTCTTCTCGACCAAGGCGGAGCACGGCACCGGCCTCGGTCTGGCGATCAGCTTCGGGTTGGTACGGGTGATGGGTGGCCGCATGTGGATGCAGAACGTCGAGGGTGGCGGGGCGCAGCTTTCCTTCGAGCTTCCGGTGGATGTCGGCGCTGCGGACCCGGCGGCGCAGACCGGGGCGCGACCGGGGGAGAAGGGCCTCTCGGTGTTGGTCGTCGAGGACGAGGAAAGCGTGCGCCGCGCCATGGCGCTCCTCGCCAAGCGGCTCGGTCACGAGGTGACGACGGTGGGTTGCTTCGACGAGGCGACACGGCGGCTCGCCGAGCCGGACTCGCGCTACGACGCGCTGTTGGTCGACGTGCACCTGGACGAGGCGCATACGGGATTCGATCTGTTCGACATGCTGCGGAGCGAAGGGCGGGGGCGCGAGCAGCGGATCGTGTTCACCACCGGCGACTCCATCTCGACGCAAACGCGGGACGCCATCGAGCGGGCCGACCGGCCGGTGCTGCGCAAGCCGTTCAGTCTCGATGATCTGCGGGAGATGCTCGAGCGCGTGGCGGCCGGCTGACGGTCGCCAGCGGTGTCAGGCGGCGCGCACCACGGCGCGCGCGCGCCGGCGCCGCCGCTGGGTACGGGTCTCGCGGAAATATGCGACCGTCCGGCGCAGTCCCTCGTCGAAGTCCACCACCGGCTCGTACCCGATGATCTCGCGCGCCTTGGCGACGGAGGCGAGCGAGTCCTTGACCTCGCCGGGCCGTCCTGCGGCGTACCGTGGCAGCACTGGTACGCCCGTCAGCGAGCGTATCCGGTCCCACAGGTCGTTGACGCTGACGCTGTTGCCGGACCCGACGTTGAAGACCTGGCCTGCCACCCGCGCGGCCGGCGCCCGGGCCGCGAGCAGATTCGCGTGCACCACGTTCGCGACGTAGACGAAATCACGCGTCTGCGTGCCGTCGCCGAAGATGGTGGGTGGTTCGCCCTGCACGGCGGCGGCAATGAAGCGCGGCACAGCGGCGGCGTACTGCGATTGCGGGTCCTGACGGGGGCCGAAGATGTTGAAATACCGCAGCACCACGGTTTCGAGGCCGTAGGTCGCGTGGAACGCGATGCAGTATCCCTCGCCCCCGAGCTTGGCGGCGGCGTACGGCCCCAGCGGTCGCGCGATATGATCCTCGCTGTTCGGGAGCGCGGCCGGGTTGCCGTACGCCGACGTCGAGCCGGCGTACACCACCCGCCGGACCCGCGCCTCACGCGCAGCGAGCAAGATGTTCAGCGTCCCGGTGGCGTTGACCTGGTGCGCCACGAGAGGTTCATCGACCGAGCGCTGGACCGAGGTGACGGCGGCGTGGTGCAGGACATAGTCGACGCCCTCCATCGCGCGGCGGCAGGTGCTCAAGTCGGTCACAGTGCCGCGGATGAACCTGATCCGCCGCCGTACCGGCGCACAGTTCTCACGCCGGCCCGCGGACAGGTCGTCCAGGACCACCACCTCCTGCCCGGCACCGACCAGGTGCTCGACCACGTGTGAGCCGATGAAGCCAGCGCCTCCGGTGACCAGGTATCGCATGGCAGTGGCACCTTGCACATCTCAAGCCAGAGCGAAGGGGGTACCCGATCTGGCGCGGCCGAACGGTATCGTTCAGTATTGCATCCATGCGTGGCGTGGTCGCCACAGGGCACGCTCGTTGGGGCACGAATCCCGCGAGCACCCGGTCCTGGGACCGGGCGGCACCTCTCTCGACGCACGTCATTCCCGGGCTCGAACCTTGCACTCCCCCGGCGCGGGACGAGGCGGATGCGGGGCGTGGCTCTCGCGGAGGCGCAGGGGGCATGACGTGCGGATGATGAGCGGGAAGCAAGCAGAACGCAGCGACACTGGGAGTAACGGAGGACCCGCGTGATGGCTCAGCTCTTGGAACAGGTTCGCACGGTCCCCGATCGACTGCTGCACGGGTCGCGACGTCGCGCCGCGGTTGCAGCGGTCCGTCGCGCCGGTCGGCTGCCGGCGGCCGTGCTCTTCGTCTGCCATGGGAACATCTTCCGGAGTCCGTTCGCGGCCGCCGTCCTGCGACGGGCGCTGGCTCGCGTGGGCCGCAGCGACGTGCAGGTGGAATCCGCCGGGTTCGCGGGGGCCGGGCGGCCGGTCCCGCCCGTCGCCATCGGGTTGGCGGCCCGCCGCGGGATCGAGCTCACGAGCCACAGGTCCCAGCTGGTGCTCGCCGACTTGGTGCGCGCGGCGGACGTCGTGGTCGTCATGGATGCGCTGCAGCGCCGGACCGTGTGCGAGCGCTTTGGCCGCGGACCGCGGGGCGTCCTGCTCCTGGGCGATTTCGACCCCGAGCCCGTCACGTCGCGAGACATCGAGGATCCGGTGGAGCAGGGCGCCTCCGTGTGCGAGATGGTCTACGCACGGATCGAGCGCTGCGTGGGCGTCTTGGCGAGCGCGTTGCAGGAAGTCGCGACCCGAGACGGCGAGCCGTAGTGCAGGCATGCCGCGCGGGTCGCGCGCGGGGGATCCGTCACACCAACAGGGTGCCGTGGCGTCGCGACGACAGGTGTAGTGCCGACCAACCCCACGCGGCCCGTTCACGCAAAGCAACCAGGCATCGTCCCATGCGAGCGGTCGCACCGCGTTGGCACCCGCTTTGCGCCTAGCTCGAGAGGGAGGATCGCGCGATGGGCAACGGCACGGAGCACGCAATGTCTATGACCGGCGGGAAGACCGAGGTATGAGCGCTGCTCCGCTGCGCGTCTCACGCGAGCCGCCGCGCGGGCGCGACGACGACCTGCTGCTCTTGGAGGCGGTCAGGATCCGTGGCTGGGAGCGGTTGCTGTTCATCGAGTGTGGCGACGGCTGGGCGGCGGAGGAGGGGTGGCGTCGGATGGCCAAGGGGTACGTGTGTGGGCTGGACCGATCGGCGCGGCGGATCGCGCTTGCCGCGCGACTCCGGGGCGTCCCCGGGAAGCTGGAGTTCGGGACTTGGGACGGCTGCGCCGTGCCCTATCCCGACGGACGCTTTGATGCGGTGGTGCTGCAAGGCGATGTCAGGCACTGGTCGCGGCCGGTACACGTGTTGCGCGAGACGGGGCGAGTGGCACGCCGCGGTGGGGACCTGTACCTGACCGAGACCCGTGCGCCGATCCGGTACGGCACGCCGGAGTGGCCGCCGCTGCTCGCCGAGGCGGGCCTCGTGGTGCACGACGTCAGGGTCACCGGGGAAGGGCGGATTGCCCGCGTCTTGCGCGCCCGCGTCGCGGGCGAGCGTGCCTAGAAGATCGTGTAGATGAACGGCGCCAGCACCGATCCATGGGCGAAGACGAGCAGCGCGGCCACGCACAGTAACACGACCATGATCGGCAGCAGCCACCATTTCTTCCGGGCGCGCATGAACGCCCAGAACTCGCCCAGCAGCGTTGCGTGACTCATCTGGATGATTCCTTCCTCATTAGAATTGATGCTCCATGTCGCGCCGGCTTCGGGCCGCTTCCGGCCGTGGCACCCAGCAGGTCGTGAGGCGCCGGGAGCGTGTGAGCGGATCGCGACCGCGCGCGCGCAGCACCAGACCAATAGGTGCGATCACGCCGACGTAAACGATCCCGAGAAACACTGGCGTCGTGACGCGGGAGAGCGCCGCGCCCAGGGCGAGCCAGGCGCGCTCCACCGGTCCGAGGCGTGACGGCATCGCGAGGCCTCCGACGAGGAGCAGGCCTCCCAACGCCAGGGCGACCACTGCCGGAGCTTCCCGCGCGCGCCACCAGAGGACCCCGCCGAGCACGAGAAACGCCGCCCCCAGCGTGAGACCGAACCGCCGGCCTGCGGCGGGGGTCAATCGAGCTGGAATTCGTGCTTCCAATCGTCACTCTCCTTCCAGGCGGGCTGCTGCCCCTTGTCCAGCAGAAACGGTCCGACCACCAAGTAATCGATGTGCGTCCGCATGAAGCAGCGATAGGCGTCGGCGGGCGTACACACGATGGGCTCCCCACGGACGTTGAACGAAGTGTTCACGAGGACGGCGCAGCCGGTCAAGCGCTCGAACTCCGCGATCAGGTCGTAGTAGTCGGGGTTCGTGTCCCGTGCGACGGTCTGGATGCGCGCAGAGTAGTCGATGTGCGTCACGGCCGGCATGTCCGACCGCGCGACGTTGAGCTGGTCAATGCCCCACAGCCGGCGCTGATCGTGCGTCATGGGGATCTGGCGCTCGCGCTTCACGGGCGCGACCAGGAGCATGTAGGGCGAGTCGGCGTCGAGCTCGAAATAGTCGGCCGCCCGCTCCCGGAGCACGCTCGGCGCGAACGGCCGGAAGCCTTCGCGGAACTTGATCTTGATGTTCATCTGCGCCTGCATGCGCGGGCTGCGCGGGTCGCCGAGAATACTGCGCGCGCCAAGCGCCCGAGGACCGAACTCCATCCGACCGTTGAACCACCCGACCACCTTCTCCTGGGCGAGCAGCTCCGCGACCCGGCGCAGGAGGGAGCCACGCTCGAGCTGCTGATACGCGGCGCCCTGCGCCTCGAGATCGGCTTGGATCTCTGCGGGGGGAAACTCGGGCCCGAGGTACGCGCCCTTCATCGTGTCCCGGCCGGCGACGGCGGCCCGGGGGCGCTTGCAGTACCGGTGCCAGATGAGCTGGGCGATGCCGAGGGCACCGCCCGCGTCGCCGGCGGCGGGCTGAATCCAAAGCCGCTTGAACGGTCCCTCGCGAAGGATCCGCCCGTTCGCCACGCAGTTCAGCGCCACCCCTCCAGCGAGACAGAGATTCTCCAATCCCGTCTCCCGGTGGAGGGTATGCGCCATCCGCAGCATGATGTCCTCGCACACGACCTGAACCGACCGCGCGAGATCCATCTCCCGTTGCGTGAGCTTCGACTCCGGCACGCGCGGGGGCCCGCCGAACAGGCGATCGAACGCACCGTTCGTCATCGTGAGGCCCGTGAGGTAATTGAAATAGTCCTGGTTGAGGGTGAACGAGCCGTCCTCGTGCAGATGGACGAGCTCGCGGTAGATCGTCTCGACGTACTTGGGTTCCCCGTACGGGGCGAGGCCCATAACCTTGTATTCACCCGAGTTCACCTTGAAGCCGGTGTAGTAGGTAAACGCGGAGTACAAGAGGCCCAACGAGTCGGGCCAGTACAGCTCCTTGAGCAGCTCCAATTCACCCCCGCGCCCGACGCCCATCGACGCGGTCGCCCACTCCCCCACGCCGTCGACGGTGAGGATCGCCGCCTCCTCGAACGGTGAGGGGTAGAACGCGCTGGCAGCGTGCGACTCGTGGTGCTCCGCGTACAGGACCTCGCCTTCATAGCCACCCAGCTCCCGCCGGATGTCACGATCCATGAAGAGCTTCTCCTTGATCCACAGCGGCCCGGCCATGCGGAACGAGGCGAAGCCCTTCGGGGCCACGCCGAGGTAGGTCTCGAGGATGCGCTCGAACTTGAGCAGCGGCTTGTCGTAGAAGCCGACGTAGGCGAGGTCGGACGCGCGAATGCCGGCGGCCTGGAGACAGTAGGCGACGGCTTGAGCCGGGAACGCCGCGTCCCCCTTCTTGCGACTGAAGCGCTCTTCCTGTGCCGCCGCGACGATCTCGCCGTCCGCCAGCAGGCAAGCGGCGCTGTCGTGGTAGAAGGCGGAGATGCCCAGAATGTAGCTCGGAGCCATGAGGGATCGGGTAGAGTCGGTTCCTCGGCATCAGCAGGCACCGTGCTACCACGTCCCTGCGCGCCGTAAGCGATTGTCGGACAGCCCATTCCAGCGGATCAACCCGCTCGCCAGCCTAGCTCGACTGTGGCGCGCGCGCAATAGGCGCTGGCGGGCTCGGTGCGCGCGCTGCCACATCTCCTCCTTACGCAACGACTGGGCCATGACCCCCCTTGGCAGGGTGCTCGGCAGTCGGCTCGCTTCTTGCCCACTACATGCGTACGGCCTGCGCTCCCCAGGGGCGATCGCGCTCGCGCTTCGGTCCGCGCCCTTCGGCGACTCCCCGGCGCGCAGACCCGAACCCGATGACGACCTTCTCGCGGCGTGGCGCATGGACAACACTCACGTTGGTGCAAGCTCGGCCGCAGGGCGCCAGCCGGCGCGGCCCGGAGACGGCTTGGATTTCACGATTACGACCGTCAATCCGCTCGACTGCGCCGCAGACATCAAACAGTTGTTCGTGACCCACGGGCGGTCCGATTTTCCAGCGTTCTTCGATCGAGCGTACCCAACGGCCGTTCGGACGGGCGCGATGAGTTGGGTTGCGCGGGACCGAGCGGGACAGGTCGTGATGCACGTCGGCTGCTTCCCGCAGCGGTTTCGGTTCGGGGAGCGCGAGGTCGTCGGGGGGTTGTTAGTGAACGCGCTGGTGGCGCAGGCGTATCGGTCTTTCTTCCCCGCTCAAGCGCTGATGAGACGGGCGCAGCAGGAATCGAAGGCGCGCGGCGACCTCGACTTCCTCTACACCGACCCCAATGAGCCGGCCCGGGCTGTGCTCGAGGTGTGCGGCTTCGTCAAGGTGGGCACGATCGGGCGATACGTGCTCCCCGTAGGAGATCGGCGCAGGCTCGTCGACCGCGCAATCCGGTTCCTGCACATCGGCGTTCGCGTCGTGAAGGGCACTCCCTCCGATACCGTTCTGGTTGCGCATCCGGCGGCGGAGTTCTTGGCGACAGGCTTTGAGGCTCCCTCGGGCGACTCGCCGCGGCTCAGGCCGTACTACACGAACGACCGTTATGCGGCCCGCATGGCGGGCTATCCCAGTGCGTCCGACCGATGGTTTACGTTCCACCGAAACGGCGACGCGAGCTCGACCGCAGCGGGACTGCTCGTGCGCGGGCCCGACCCGTCCGGCGTTGCGACCCTGTACGCGGTCCGTCGGGAGCCGCAGCAGCTCTTGGCCGGGTTGATTCCGGGACTGATCACCGCATTGCGCCGCATGGGGTGCACGCGGCTGCAAATTTCGACGCTGGCGGAATCCGGCTTCGGAAGAGAGCTGCGAGCCGCGGGCTTCGTGCGGCGGCGGGATGCGACGCCGTTGATCGCCGCTGGGTTGACCCGGGTCGGTGAAGCCGTGGTGCGCTCGGTGCTCCTGTGGGAGATCACGGACCTCGACTGCGACCGGTAGCGCGGCTCGAACCCCCTCGCATCCGACGACCGATACCCGCTGGCGGCGCGGTCCGCAACGTTCAGCCATCCCTCCGCGTGGTCGCCATAGCGGCCGCGCCACACTGTATCGCAGGGACGCATGTGCACGCCGGGCGCTAGATGTAGATGTCGTTGTGGCAAAATGACTTACCGCTACGCACGGGGCACCGGGGCCGGCGGCGCCGGGCTTGCAGCTTCCACCTGCCGAGCGATCACCCCGATCCGACTCCCATGGGCGGTACGGGCTGTCGTGACTACGTCCACTCAGAGGAGTCCCATGCTCACAGCACGGGCGTCAAACTGCCTAGTGACGGGGGGTGCCGGGTTCATCGGTTCGCACCTCACCGCTCGGCTGGTTGCTCTCGGACACTACGTTCGGGTCGTCGACAATCTCAGCACGGGGGATGAAGCCAATCTCGCCGGGTTGGATGGGGAGATCGACTTTCTCCGTGGCGATCTTTGCGAGCTCGACGTGTGCCGCCGCGCCGTTGCCGGGATCGACGTCGTCTTCCATCTCGCCGCCTTGCCAAGCGTCCCGCGGTCGCTCAAGGATCCGTGGGCCTCTCACGCGTCGAACGTCAACGCCACGGTGCGCTTGCTGGAGGCCTGCAAGGACGCCGAGGTGGCGCGCGTCGTCTACTCGAGTTCCAGTTCGGTCTACGGCGACACGCCGGTGCTGCCGAAGACCGAGTCGGTCGAGCCGCTGCCCCGCTCGCCCTATGCCGCCTCCAAACTCGCGGGCGAGCAGTATGTGCTGGCGTTCGCTCGGGCCGACCTGATCGAAGGCGTGGCGCTGCGCTATTTCAACGTGTTCGGACCGCGCCAGAGTCCTCACTCCGCCTACGCGGCCGTCATCCCCAAGTTCTTCCAGGCTGCACTCGACGGGCGTCCGGCCGTCGTGTACGGAGATGGCCGCCAGACTCGGGACTTCACGTATGTCGACAACGTGGTCGACGCGAACATCCTTGCCGCCTCGGGGTCCGGCGCGGCCGTGAATGGCTGGGCCGTCAACGTTGGTGCGGGGACGAGAACCACGTTGCTCGGACTCATCGGCATGATCGGCACCATCACCGGGCGTCACCTGGCGCACGTCCAGCAGCCTCCCCGCTCCGGCGATGTGCGTGACTCGCTGGCGAGTCTCGATCGCGCCGAACGGGTGCTCGGTTACCGACCCCGGGTCGCGTTGGAAGAGGGTTTGCGCCAAACGTGGGCCTGGCTGGCGGACGCTGCACGCACCGTGGTCGGCGGGCGTGAGGCGGAAGGCCTGCGCCGCCGGACCGCGTGATGGGTGGCCGGTGAGCGCGTTCGCTTTCGGGGCCTACCTCTCGGCGGTCACGCTCGGTGTCGTGTGGCTGCTCTACCCGCTCGTCATCGCTGCGCTGGCGAGCGTGGCGCGGCGGCGGGTTCGACCGGCCCAACCACATGCGGAGCGAGTTGCGGGTTCTGTCTCCATTGTGGTCGCGACGCGCGATGACGCGGCGGCTGTGCAGGCTCGCGTGGAGGACTTGCTCAACGCCAGGAATGTACCCGCGCAGTTGGAAGTGATCGTCGCTGTCGACCGGAGGACGACGTCGGATCTCGTCGACGCCGCCTTCCCGGCTCGGAGCGGGGTCCGATACGTCTGGGGTGACGAGCCTGGTGGCAAGGCGGCGACGCTCAACGCGGGCGTGAGGGCGGCGTTGGGCGACGTCATCGTGTTCACCGACACGAGTCAGCGCTTTCACCCGGGAGCGATCGGGGCTCTCGTGGACGCGCTGCGTGAGCCCGCCATGGGTGCCGCGTCGGGAAGTCTGGAGCTGCGGGCGAGCGATGCGCCGTCCCTGGCCGCACTGTATTGGCGCTGGGAGCGCTGGCTCCGCAAATGCGAAGCGGAGGTCTGCTCCTCAGTAGGCGTGTCGGGCGCGATCTACGCGATCCCGAAGGCGCTCTGGAAGCCCCTGCCGTCGGGCCTGCTGCTCGACGACCTGTACACGCCGATGCAGATCGCGCTGCGTGGGTACCGTATCGGGTTCGTCGCAGGGGCGCGGGCGTGGGAAACCCGGCAGCCGCGGCCACGGGAGGAGTATCGCCGCAAGATGCGCACCTTGACCGGGGTGCTTCAGTTGTGCGTGTGGTTGCCCGCGCTGCTCAACCCCCTTCGCAACCGTCTCTGGACGCAATTCCTCTTTCACAAACTGTTGCGCTTCCTGACGCCCTACTGTGCCTTCGTGATCGGTGCGTGGTGTCTCGCGAAGGCGGGGCCGATGGCGACCCGGTATTGGAGCCCGTGGCAAAGTGCGGCTGCTGTCGCGCTCGTGTGCGTCACGGCCGTGATGGCCGACCGCGCCAAGCAGGTCCGGAACGTGATCGCGCACGCCCTCTTGCTGCTCGCCGCGGTGATGGTGGCGACGTTCAACGGCTTGAGGGGACGCTGGGATGTTTGGGGCAGGTAGGCACGACGCACAACGCTTGGGCGGCCCGGTGGGCGATCGCCCCCTCCGCGTATGCATCGTCGCGCCTTCGCTCGACATCCTCGGAGGTCAGGCTGTTCAGGCTGCGAGGCTGCGTCAGGGTCTGCGGCGGCTGCGCGGCGTCGTCGTGGGATTCGTGCCTATCAATCCGCGACTGCCTGGGCTGCTCCACCTGCTGCAACGGGTTCGCTACGTCCGCACCGTGGTGACGTCGCTGCGCTATGTCTGGACGCTGCTCACGTCCCTGGCCGAGTACGATATCGTCCACGTGTTTTCGGCGTCGTACTTCTCCTTTGTCCTCGCGCCGACCCCGGCCGTACTGCTGGGGAAGTGGTACGGGAAGCGAGTCATCCTGAATTACCGGAGTGGGGAGGCGGAGGACCACTTGCGGCGCTGGGGGCGCACCGCCATTCCCCTGATCCGGCTCGCCGACGCCCTGGTCGTGCCGTCCGAGTATCTCGTGGATGTGTTTGCTCGCGTCGGCTTACGCGCCCGCACCGTGGCCAACATCGTCGACTTCGATCATTTCCACTTCCGCGCGCGGAAGCCGCTCCGCCCGGTGTTCCTTTCGAATCGAAATTTCGAGGCTCACTATAACGTCGCGTGCGTCCTGCGCGCCTTCGAGCGGATTCAGGGCAAGTATCCGGACGCCCGGTTGATCGTCGCCGGAGATGGGCGGCAACGCGGAGCCCTGATGCGCCTGGCTCACGAGTTGCGCCTCCGCAACGCCGAGTTCGTGGGTCGGGTGCCGCCCGATCGGATGCCCAGCCTCTATGACGCTGCGGATGTGTATCTCAATGCGCCGGACATCGACAACATGCCTGGCTCCATACTGGAGGCATTTGCCTCGGGGCTGCCTGTCGTGACGACCGACGCCGGGGGCATTCCGTACATGGTGCGGCACGGCGAAACCGGCCTGATGGTGCCCCGCGGGGATCATGAAAGCATGGCGGCGGCCGCCCTGCGCCTGCTGGAGGATCCCTTCCTTGCCGAGCGGCTGATCTCGTGCGCCCTCGAAGATTGTCGCCATCGGTATGCTCCGGGGCCCGTCGTGGCAGAGTGGCGGCGGGTGTACGAGGGTCTCGTTGCCTACTCGGGAGCGGCCACCGTCGAGCGCTGCGCCGGGTGCAGCCCCCAGGCTTCCGGCGCACCCGAGGTTGGATGAGCCTACCCTTGAGCCTGCCGACGGCGTGGAGGAAGCTCAGGGGACGGAGCTTCGCCGAGGCGCGTGTCCGGGCGAGACAGCGATTGGCCGTATGGTCCGAGCGGGTCGGCATTTCGAGCCAGACCCGAGTTCCGGACGATCGGGGGTTTCGTCGCCTGCTGGCCAGCGAGTGGGCGGGATCGACCACGCCGTTGGCGGCCGCCCTGCTGGAGCGGTTCCGTGCGCGCACGACGCCGCGCTTCTTCGCCGCCTTCAGCCAGCGCGAAGAGGTGGTGGCGGCCTTGCGCAGCCGGTGGCCGGAGCTCGAAGGACATGTGCTCGAACAAGCCGAGCGTATTCGCCAAGGGCAGTTCGACCTCCTCGGGCGTTCGCGCTTGGATTTCGGCGCCCCGATCGACTGGCACCGGGATCCGGTGTCGGGAGTGCGGGTTGGCGGGGCGCATTGGAGCCGCATCGATCATCTGGATCCCCGGGTCGCGGGCGAATACAAGCTGATCTGGGAGCTGAATCGCCATCAATACTTCGTGACGCTCGGCAAGGCCTACTGGTATAGCCGCGACGAGCGCTATGCCGCGACGTTCGTTGAGCACCTCATGGCCTGGATGGACGCGAATCCTCCCAAGCGCGGGATCAACTGGGCCAGCAGCCTGGAAGTGGCGTTCCGCGCGATCTCCTGGATCTGGGCGTTGTACTTCTTCCAGGCCTCCCCGCGCCTGACCGAGGCCGCGTTCCTGCGCGCGCTCAAGTTTCTCTTCCTCCACGGTCGACACGTCGAGACGTACCTGTCGACCTATTACAGTCCCAACACCCATCTCACGGGCGAGGCCCTGGGCCTGGTGTATCTGGGTACACTCCTCCCGGAGCTGCGCGACGCGGTGCGGTGGCGGTGCCTCGGATGGTCGATCCTCGTCGAGCAGCTGGACAAACACGTGCGGCGTGACGGGTCATATTTCGAGCAGTCCACCTATTACCATCGCTACACCACGGATTTCTGCCTCCACGTGAGCATCCTGGGCCAGTTGACGGGCCTGCCCGTCGAAGCCGGCATTCACGGCAAATTGCGGGCGCTCCTGACCCACCTGATGCACCTGACACAGCCGGACGGCCGCACGCCCCTCCTGGGTGATGATGATGGCGGGAGGCTCCTGGTCTTGGACGAACGTGCCCCCAATGACTTTCGCGCCGCGCTGGCGACGGGCGCTGTCCTCTTCAAGCGACCGGACTTTCGGTACGTGGCCGGTGACGCGGCGGAGGAAACGCTCTGGTTGTTGGGCTGTGCCGGCCTCCGGACATTCGACGCGTTGCCAAGCGTCCCGCCAACGACCACGAGCCGGGGGTTTCCGGATGCCGGTTCCTATGTGATGCGCGACGGCTGGGAACGGGACGCCAGCAGTCTGCTCATCGATTGCGGTCCGCACGGAGTCCTCAACTGTGGGCATGCGCACGCCGACGCCCTTGGCTTCACGCTCGCGGTGCGGGGCACCGCAGTGCTGGTGGATCCCGGGACGTGCACCTACACGTCACCACGCGAGCTGCGAGATCACTTTCGGTCATCGCCGGCTCACAACACGGTGACGGTCGCCGGCGAGTCCTCGTCGGTCCCGGGTGGGCCCTTCGCCTGGCGGCATGTGGGGCGCAGCTCCCTGGTCGCGTGGAAGCCGGGTGGGCGTTGTGACTATTTCGAGGGGACACAAGACGGCTATGCCCGCCTGACGCCCCCAGCCCTTCACCGCCGGGCGGTGCTCTCCCTCCGGGGCGACTACTGGATCGTCCGGGACCGCATCCGCACGGAGGGCGACCACGAGGTGGCGCTGCATCTGCACTTCGCGCCCGGCATCGCCGTCGAGATCGAGCCGCCGAGCCGCGCCGTGGCGCGGTGGGCTTCGGACGGTCGCCCGGAGCGCCTCGAGATCGACGTGTTCGGCCACCAGGGGGTGATGCGCGTCGGCGAGGATCTCGTGTCGAGCTCCTACGGCGCGTTGAGCTCGGCGCCCATGTGCGTATTCGCGGCGCCGGGGCGGGGCCCGCGGGACCTCGTGTCGTTCTTCGTGCCACATCGCGGCCACGACGAGACGACGGAGATCGAGGAGCGGCCGGCGATCAACGGTCGGGCCTTCGTCATCGTCGGTCTTGGCGTCCACGACGCCGTGCTGGCCGGCGGCTCGGGAGCAGCAGCGGGTGGGGATCTGGCGTCCGACGCCGAGTGGACGTGGGTGCGGGGGCCGGGCCCGGGCGAACGGCCATCTGAATTCGTCATGCTGAACGGTCGCTATGCGCGTTGGCGCGGCCGGTCGCTGGTGGATGCGGACGCAACGGTGCGCTACATCGCCGCCCGGCGGCAAGGGGTCGAACTGCACGTCGAGGTAGACGGGCACGGCCGGTGCGACGTGGACTCGTTGGGCGCGGAACGTATCGTCGTGAGCGGTACGTCCGGCGCCGCCGTTCGGGCCGTTGGATCGCCGATCTTCGAGCCAGTCGGAACCGGGGCGCGCGCCAGTGAAGCGTCGCCTCCGCGAGGAGAGCGCTGACGCGTATGTGCGGGATCTGCGGGATCGCCTTCTCGGCGCGTTCGCGGCGCCGGGTCGATGCCCAAAACCTCGTCCGGATGCGGGACACCATGACGCATCGCGGCCCGGACGATTTTGGCGTCTTCAACGAGGGCCGCGTGGGGCTGGCGCATCGCCGCCTCTCCATCATCGACGTGGCGGGCGGGCATCAGCCGATGCACGACGACAGCGGGTCGCTCCACATCGTGTACAACGGTGAGATCTACAACCATGGGGATCTCCGGGTCTCCCTGGAGCGAGCCGGCCATCGCTATCACACCCGGTGTGACACCGAGACCCTTCTCCGCCTCTACCAGGAAGAGGGCGCACAAGCACTCCACCGGCTCCGGGGGATGTTCGCGTTCGCCATCTGGGACAGCCGCCGGGAGGAACTCGTCCTCGCTCGGGATCGCTTGGGCGTGAAGCCGCTGTACTACGTGCACACGGATGACGGGTCCCTCTACTTTGCGTCGGAGATCAAGGCCTTGCTCGCGGCGGGGGCCACGTCGCCGCTCTTGAACTACGACGCGCTGCCAGATTACCTCGCCAATCGAGCCCCGTCGGGTGCCGAAACGCTGTTCGCCGGCGTGCGGCGGCTGCCCCCCGGCCACACCCTGCGGTGGCGCGACGGAGCGCTGGACGTTCAACGGTACTGGGACCTCACCTTTGCCGGCACGGAGAGCGGCCAGCGGCGGGACGAGGATCTCATCGCGGAATTCAGTCAGCGCTTCACCGAAGCCGTACGCATGCGCTTGATGTCGGACGTTCCCCTGGGAGTGTTTCTCTCGGGTGGGATTGACTCGGCGTCCATTGCGGCGGTCATGAGCCGGCTCGTGGACGAGCCGATCAAAACGTTCTCCGTGGCGTTTGCGGAGCGCGAGGCGAACGAGCTCGCATACGCACGAACGGTCGCCCAGGCGTATGACACCGACCACCACGAGGTGGTGGTGAGCGCCGAAGACTTCTTCGGGGCCCTGCCGAGGCTGGTGTGGCATGAGGACGAGCCGCTGGCGCATCCATCGAGCGTCGCCCTGTACTTCGTTGCGCAATTGGCGAGCGACCATGTGAAGGTGGTGTTGACGGGTGAAGGCAGCGACGAGCTGCTCGCGGGCTACGGGCGCTACGCCAAGACGCTCTACAACCTCCGATTCGGGGCTCCGTATCACCGGATGGTCCCAGCGGGCCTCCGCCGCGCCGTGCGCAGTGCGGTCGAGCGCCTCGGGCCGGGATCGTTCGCCCGGCGGAAACTCGAGCGCACGTTCCTCTGTATGTCGCCTGATCTGGCCAGCATCTACTTCGATAATTTCGCGGTCTTTGCGCGAGCGCAGCAGGCCCAGCTGCTCACCCCCGCGGCTCAGGAGCAGGTCGCCGGTGCCGATCCGTATCGGGTAGCGCAGGAGTGCCTGGAGCGGACCGATGCGCGGACCGAGCTCGATCGGCTGCTCTATGTCGACACCAAGACATACCTGCATGAGCTCCTGATGAAGCAAGACCAGATGAGCATGGCTGCCTCGATCGAGAGCCGCGTCCCGTTCCTCGACCACCAGTTGGTCGAGTTCGCGGCGGGTCTCCCGGCCCGGCTGAAGCTGCAGGGATTCACGACCAAACGGATCCTGCGCGAGAGCATGAAAGGCGTGCTGCCGCCCAGCATCCTCGCGCGTCCCAAGATGGGGTTCCCCGTGCCGGTGGGATCCTGGTTCCGGGGGCGGTGGCGCGGCATGGTCACCGAGCTCGTACTGGGCGAGCGGGCGAAACAGCGTGGCATCTTCGACCATGAAGCGGTCCGCCGCCTGGTGGGAGAGCACGTCTCGGGGCGGGTCGAACACACCGAGCGGCTGTGGGCGCTCGTCAACTTCGAGCTCTGGCTGAGAAGGTTCATGGACGGCGAGGAGGACGTACGCGTGCCGCATCACGGCCGACCGCCACAATGCGTCGAGGCCCGAGGAAGAGAGCTGTTCGCGTGAAGATTCTGTGGGTGAAGACCGAACTGCTGCACCCGCTGGACAAGGGGGGCAAGATACGCACGTTCCACATGCTGCGGGAGCTGAAGCGCGTCCACCACATCACGTACGTGACGCTCGACGACGGTCAGGCCGCTCCTGATGCGGTCGAGCGCGCTGCGGAATACTGCCATGACGTGGTGCGGATTCCCTTTCGCGTGCAGCCCAAGCGGTCGTCGGGCTTCTATGCCGAGCTGGTGGGGAACCTTCCTTCATCCCTGCCGTACGCGGTCGCGAAGTATCGCTCCCGTGCGATGCGGCAGGAGATCAGCGCCCGGGTCGCAGGGGCGGACGTGGATGTCCTCGTGTGCGACTTCCTCTTTCCATCAGTGAACGTCCCGGACGGCCTTCGCTGCAGCGCGTTGCTGTTCCAGCACAACGTCGAGGCCCTCATTTGGAAACGGCATTGGGAGCTGGCGCGGGATCCGGTCTCGAGAGCCTACTTGCGGACCCAGTGGCGCAGGATGCGGGCGTTCGAGGGGGGCGAGTGTCACCGCTACGACCACGTCGTCGTGGTCTCGCCGGAGGACCGGGACCTCGTGTCCCGGGAATACGGCGTCCGCGGCGTCTCCGACGTGCCGACGGGTGTCGACACCGCATACTTCCGTCCGAGCGGACGGTACCGGCGGGATCCGCACAGCATGGTGTTCACCGGTTCCATGGATTGGATCCCGAACGAAGACGCGGTGCGATTCTACGTGGAGCAGATACTGCCTCGTGTTAGGCAGGCTCTGCCCGATGCGACGTTGGTCGTGGTAGGTCGGAATCCCTCTCCCGGCCTTCTCGCCCTGGCCGCGCGCGAGCCGGGGGTGATCGTGGTCGGTCGGGTGGAAGACGTGCGACCCTACATGGAGCGTGCGTCCCTGTACGTCGTGCCGCTGCGTATCGGCGGGGGCACGCGGCTCAAGATCTTCGAGGCCATGGCCATGGGATTGCCGGTCGTCTCGACCCGTGTGGGGGCCGAGGGCCTGCCGGTCACCGACGGGCAGGACATCGTGCTCGCCGATGCGCCCGCGCAGTTCGCCGACGGGGTCGTCCAATTGCTCACCGACCAAGCAAGGGCCCGGACCCTGGGAGAGGTCGCCGCGCGTACCGTGAGGGAGCGCGCCGGCTGGGATCGCGTGGCCACCGAGTTCGCCGCGATTTGCGAGCGGGTCGCCGCCGACACCTACGAGTCTGCGGGGCGACCGTGACCAACACCCTGGGCGTGTTCGGGCTCGGGTATGTTGGCTGCGTGTCCGCCGCGTGCTTCGCGAAAGCTGGCTGGCAGGTCATCGGGGTCGATGTCAACAGCATGAAGGTTGACATGATCAACCAAGGGAGCAGCCCCGTGGTCGAGCCCGGCGTGGCGGAGCTGGTGACGGAGGTGGTCAAGAGCGGCCGTTTGCGGGCGACGACCGATGCGTGCGAGGCGGTCGAGGTCGCGGCGCTCTCTCTGATCTGCGTGGGGACACCGAGCACGCCAAATGGGGCCCTCGATCTCACGTATGTCGCGCGTGTGTGTGATGACATCGGCCGCGCGCTGCGGCGGCGACGGGAACGTCATGTGGTCGTCGTGCGGAGCACGGTCTTGCCCGGGACCGTGGCCTCCGTTGTGATCCCCACCCTCGAGCGGGCCGCGCAGCGCAAGGTCGGAGACGGCATCGCGGTGTGCGTCAATCCGGAGTTCCTGCGGGAAGGCTCATCGCTTCCGGACTTCTACCAGCCGGCGTTCACGCTCATCGGGAGCGACGATCCGAGCGCGGCGCGTGAAGTGGCCCAGCTGTACGCGACCGTCGACGCTCCCCTCCACATCGTCGATACCAAGGTGGCCGAGATCGTGAAGTACGCCTGCAACGCGTTCCATGGCCTGAAGGTCACGTTCGCGAACGAGATCGGCAACATCTGCCGCGCCGTCGGCATCGACAGCCGGGAGGTCATGCGCGTCTTCTGTGAAGACACGAAGCTGAACTTGTCGCCGTACTACCTGAAGCCCGGTTTTGCGTTCGGCGGCTCCTGTCTGCCGAAGGATCTGCGAGCGCTGGTTCATCAGGCGCGACGGCTTGACGTGGAGACTCCGGTGCTCGCGGCGGTCCTGCAGAGCAATCGTCAGCAGGTTGAACGGGCGGTCGACATGGTGCTGCGGACGGGCAAGCGGCGCGTCGGCCTGCTGGGGCTCAGCTTCAAGTCGGGAACCGACGACCTCCGTGAATCTCCGCTGGTGACGCTCGCCGAGACGCTGCTCGGCAAGGGCATGCAGCTCGCGATCTACGATCCCGACGTTTCGGGCTCGCGCGTGATGGGGGCGAACCGCGCGTACATCGAGCGGGAGATTCCGCACATCTGGTCGCTCATGCGGGAGTCGGTTCGCGAGGTCGTGCAGCACGCGGAAACAATCGTGATTGGCAACAAGCTGGAGGACTATCGGCAGGTCGAAACGCTGCGGCAGGACGGGCAAGTCGTGATCGACCTCGTTCGGATGTTCGACAAGCGTTCCGGCGAGGACGACAGGTACCAGGGGATTTGCTGGTAGCGGCGGGACACTCCTCCTGACCCCAAAACCCGCCACTCCGCCATCCAGGGATGCCGCCTACCACTTGGCGGAGTGGAAGAAGAGCAGTGGTGACGCCTACTTGGCGCGCATTCTGGAGCCGCTCAACGTCCGGCCTGGGGCGGTGGTTCTCGATGTCGGGTGTGGTTCCGGCTACGTGAGCGCCTACTTCTCTCGTGAGAAGAGCGTTCGCCGGAACCTGGCGCTGGAACTGGTGCCAGAGACGCTGCGGCTGGCCCGGGAACTGTCAGCCGGGCGGACGGGGCACGCCGTGCACTGGATTTGTGGCCGGGCCGAAGCGCTTCCCCTGCCCAGCGCCTCGGTGGATCACCTCGTTTGCCGTGTGGCGCTTCCGTACACTGTCATCCCACGCGCGGTTGCCGAAATCTCCCGGTGCCTCGCGCCGGAAGGCTCCGTGCTCTTCCTGCTGCACCCGTGGAAGCTCTACGCGAGGAAACTGTCCCTGGATCCCCGAAAATGGATGACTTCAGCAGCCCTGATCCTCATCCTCCTGGCGGGGGTGATCTTTCATTGGACGGGCCTACTCGTTCGCCCCAGACTGGGGCGGTGGCGCATCGGCGAGACCTTCCAGACGCTCTCGCGCATCCGGAAGCTGCTCGGCCAGCACGGGCTCTCCGTCTCTGGGACTCAGTCGCGGCCCGAATTCATCGTGTATGCCGTGAAATCTGGGAGGTCGACGACCTGATGCGGTCGCGAGGGACGCCCGTCCGAGCGTCCCTCCCCCGCGGCGGGCGCGCTGGCGTCAGCGCGCGGGTGCCGGATCCTCCGTCGGACACGCGCCAAGCCGGTCACGATGTTCACCAGATGAGCCCGGTCGTCGGGGTAGGGGAAACGAGGAAGGGCGAACCGGTGCAGCGGTCCCCACTCCGGAACGCCGTGCGGCGCGGCATAGCCGGGCACCGTCGTCACGGCCGCTCGGAGGCCTGCCCGCTGAGCCGCCTCCAGCTCCCGTCGCCTGGCCCTGCCGGCTGGGTAACAGAACATCGGGACGCACGCGTCCGTCTCCTCACGCAGGCGGCGGTACGACTCCTGGATCTCCCAGGTGCACGCGTCGTCGGAGGCGAGGGGCAAAATCGGATGGGTCACGGTGTGCGGGCCGAATGTCGCACCGAGCTTGGCCGTCCGACGTAGATCGTCCCAGCTGATCGGCACGAACGCCGGCGGCGGGTGCGCCGGCAAGGTCACGTCGAGCTGGTGGGCCAGGTCGCCGATCGCCGATTCGCGCGCCGCCCCGTCCGCCCATTCGAGCCGGTTCAGCACGTCCTCCCGCGCCCGGGCCCGCTCGGCCGCCGTCGACAAGCTATAGGGGCGGTGTTCCGAGCCCACTCGCACGAGGAGCGAGGGACGGCGCGTCTGCTGGAACAGGTACGTGACGCGATCCCACCACAACCAGAGCTGCCCATCGAGGAACCCCGTCGGCACGAACAACGTCACGGGACAGTCAAACTCGGCGAAGATCGGAGCCCCGATGCTGGCGAAGTCCGCGTAGCCGTCGTCCACCGTGAACGCGACGGCGGGCGCCCCCGGGTTGGGGTCGCCCTCGTCGAGGAGCTTGAGCACATCGGTGAGGCTGAGGAGTCGGTACCGATGGCGATGGAGGTACGCCAGGTGATCGCGCAGCGCTGCGGGGTCGTGCCCCACCACGCCGTGCTCGGGGTTCGAAAACCGGTGCAGCGTGAGGATCGACACGAGGCCGCGCCCAAACGGGCGGAGCGCCCGCGCGAGAGCGTCCGCGCTGGCCAGCCGGAACAGGAGGTGGCGGGACAGGGTCACGGGGCTTCTCATCCGCCCACCTGAACGCCGAGCGCCTGCGACCGCCTGGCAGCGTCGCGGCGGCGCGCGCCCGACCTGGTGGCCGCTCGCGAAAGCCAAGCGGCGCAACCACTCACCGCCGCCGCCAGCCGGGCTGGCAACGCGTGAGGGTTAAGCACCCAATCCTCGGCAACGGCCACCGTCTCCTTGCTGAACAGCCGCTTGAAGTCCGAAATCCCACCAAGCGGGTCCCCGGAGGCCAGCGTGCCGGTCGTGACGCCACCGAGATCGAACCAGGTCGCTCCGGCGCGCTTCGCCCACATGACCAAATCCCACATCAATGGGTGCCCAATGAACACGCGACCGAGGTCGCTCGGCCGTGACGAGGCGCCGGCAAAATAGCTCGCGCTCTGCCCGTTCCACCATCCCCACGCGAACCCGAGCAGGGCGTCCGGCCCCTCCCGGTCGGTGCGGAACAGCCCGACCAGCCGCGCGGCGTCAGGGACGCGCCGCGACAGCGCCATGACCCCCGCCCAATCCCACAGCGCCTCGTAGCGTCCGCCGGTGCGGTCCAGCGTCTCGCGCGACAACGCTTCCAGCCGATCTCCCAGGCGAGGATCGTCGATCACGCGAACCTGCACCGGAAGCTTCGCCGCCGAGCGGATCGCCCGCCGCGCTAATGGGGCGAACGAGGCGAAGAGTTGGCTCTCGTCTCGCCGCAGATCGATCGCCAGCGTCGTGTCCCAGTTCCGGGTGGCCGCCCGCGCGAAGCCGGCTTCCGCGAGCAGCTCACCGAAGCGAGCGCGCGTCTCCCCGTCTCGCGAGAACACCTCGACGCTGAGGCGGAGCACGCGAGGGCCACGCCGTGCCACCTCGGCCAGCGCGGCGACGGCGGCGCCCCACTCGGTGCGCGCCACCGCCTCCCCAAGGCGCTCGACCCGCAGCAACCGAAAGCCCGGCAGCGCGCGGCTCGCTGCGGCGTACACGCCGAAGCCTCCCGCATAGCCCCCATCCGGTGCGCGGAGGGCCAAAAACCGCGATTCCACGCCCCGTCGCGCCAGGGTCCACCCGGCACGATGGGGCAGGGGCAATCGGACGCCGGCTGTCGCCAGCGACCGCTCACACGCCTCCCATTCGGTGGATCCGTCGCGGAGCACGTCCACCCGCCAAGGCCGCTCCCCAACGGGCGTGATGAAGAATGTCGTCACGCGCCCCCCGCCATCCGCCCTTCCGTGGGGGGGAAGTATGGGAGCACAGACACGCCGACGTAGCGTCGCACGCGGCGCCTGAGCAATTCCTGCCTCGTGAGCCCGGCCGCCGCCGTCGCCAACGCCGCCCCCACGATGCCGAACGTTGGGGTGAGCATGAAGGTGAGGGCGAGGTTCAGGAGGGCCGTGCCGACGATGACGCGACTCGCCTCCCATTCGTGTCCCGTCATGGTCAGGAGGTATCCCGAGATGCCCCCGAACGTCGCGCCCACCAGTTGCACCCCGCCTAGCACGATCAGGACGGGGTACGCGTCGGCGAAGGTGGCTCCGTACGCGCGCAGGACGGCATGGCCAGCCGCAAGCAGGGGTACGGCCACCGGAATACTGACGACGGCGCACGCCTGAACGGTCCGGACTACCAGCCGCTGCAGCTCGGCTCGCCGACCGCGGGCGTGAAGGTCGGCGATGGCCGGGAGTACGACGAACATGACGGCTGCGGCGCCCAGACTGATCAGCGTGGCCAGTTGGCTGGCCACGCTGTAGACGCCGGCAAGGCGCAAGCCGAGGAGCGTCCCGACGACGAGGATATCCGCCTGCGCCGACAGGACGAGCTGCGCCGCCGAAATCACGAGGAAGCCGCCAACAGCGCGTCTCCACGTGGCTGGATCGAGCCGCGGTGCGGCCGCCACAACACTCGCGGGGACGGCGCGGCCGAGGAGGACGAGACTCACGGCCAGGGCCCCCGCCGTCGCCGTCGCGTTGAGGGCTACGGCGCTCCCCGCGCCGAGGTGCAGGCCGAGCCCCGAACCGGTGAGTACGATCGCTACGCCGAACAGGACGGGTCGCAGTACCAGCTGCGGCAGTTGCGCCTGCGGAATCTGACGAAGGCCCTGAAGCGCGCTGCTGCTGAACAGCAGCAGCGCGCTGAGCGGCACCAACAGGGCGGCGGTCCAGATGCCGCCTTCGATGCCGGCGTGCAGGTGACGCCGCAGCAGCCATGCCGTCAGGCCGGCGACGAGCGCCACTCCGGTGGCGGTACCGGCAACGATGCGCCACCCGTACCGCAAGAACCCGTGGAGCAACCCGTCCTGTCGCTGGCCCTCGTAGGCGCCGACGAACCGCACCGCGATGTTGTCGAACTCGAGCTTGCCGACCAGCACGGCAACGTTGACCCACGCCAACAGATAGCTGTAGACACCATAGCGCGTCGCCTCGAGCGACCGCGCCAGGACTATCTGCGTGATAAACGACGCGGCGGCACCGACCGCAGTGCCGCCGATCGACCACACGGCGCCCTTGAGCATGGTCGCGCTCACGCCGATCCGCGCCACCAGCGGGCCCAGTAGCGCGGGCAGCCCCATGAACACGCCGGGTCGTGGGGCCGCCATCTCCGCGCTCTTGCCGTCTGGCGGTCTCACATACCTCGCTCTCTCGGTGCACCGATCCACGTCGTCCTGGACCCGAGCAGTCGCTCACTCACGGCTTGCATGATGCGTCGGAGGGACGGACGTCGCGCACGGGCGGAGGCGCAAGTCGCGTGCCCACCGCCGCGCTCCCTCGGTCGCCGGTCGAGTTCCTGCGCTGTTGCGCCAGCGCTACAACCACGCTCGCAGACTGGGGCACTCGGGTCCCACTCTTGCGTATGAGAGCCGCCGACACGTGCAGACCTCCTCCGTTGCACGGAACGGCGTCGCCGCTTGGGGACCCGTCGGCGTCGCCCTGGCCCTGATTGCGGTCGCGACGCTCGTCCCGACGCGCCCGAGCACCGGTACGCCATTCTGGTGCCTCGCCTGCGGCGATTATGCCCTTGCCGACGTGGTGGCGAACGTCGCGCTCTTCGTGCCCCTGGGATGGGCCCTTGCTCGCACCCCCGTGCGGCTTCCCGGAGGCCTCGCCTGCGTTTTGACGACAACGATCGGTGTGGAGTTGCTGCAGTACACCATCGTCCCCGGGCGGGATGCGGCCTTATCGGACATTCTCACGAATACGCTCGGCGGCGTTGCGGGGATGGCGCTGCCTTCGCTGCAGGTAACGATCGCCGAATCAGGCAGGCGCGCCGTATGGGGGGCGACCCTCTATGGCGTGCTACTCCTCGCAGGCCTGGGCGTCGGGGAGGCAACGCAGGCTGTGCCCCTTCCGCGGACGCTGCGCTGGACCGAAGGCACCGGGAGGCCGGACTACGTGCCGTTCGCGGGCTCCCTGAAAGCAGTCGCGATCAATGGCACGCCGGTCGGCCTGCACCAGTGGCTCAATGTCCCGCCGCGGGAGGTCGTGGATGTCAAGGTCTGCCTCCTCTCCGGGCGACCCAACACCGGTTTGGCGCAGGTCCTGGTCGCTTGGACGCCACGCGCGAGGGGTTGGATGTGGCTGGAGCTACAGGATCGCGACCTCCGCGTGCACCTGGCCTCAGCGAGTGACCACGCTCGCCTGCGGGGTCACTCGACGTGGCTCCGGGCGGTCATGCCGGCGACGGCCGGTGAGTCTGTCGAGGTGCGGGTCGTTGTGCGGCGGTTCGCATACCGGATCGCCGTCGGGACGAAAGGCGGCGACGTCGTACGAGACCAAACCATCAGTCCGGGAGACGGGTGGCGTCTGTTCACTCCCTTTGAACGCGAGCGAGAGCCCTGGGCCGGGTTGCTCACGGCGGGCTGGATGGCGGTCTTGCTCGCGCCACTCGGGTACCTGGCGTCCGCGCGATCAGGCGCCGGGGCCGTGGTCGCCGGTGCCTTCGCGGGAGTGGGCTTGGTCGCGCTGCCGATTGTGTTGGGCGGCGCGTGGCTGCCCCTGTCGGCCTGGTGCGGCGCGGCGAGCGGCTTTGTCGGGGGATCGCGAAGTCAGGTCCATCGTCACGCGGAGGGCGGCGTCGACACCTGAACAGCTTGCGATCAATCGAGTGTCATCTCGCGGCGTGTGGACCGACGAGGGAACACGTGACTCATGCCCTGCAGCCAGCCTTCCAGTTCCACATCGGAGAGTGCCGAAGAGTCGATCAGCCGAGGAAGCAGCAGCATTCGGTTCTTGGGGCTGGCGAGGCCAGGGTCGCATGTCGTGGCCGACTCAATACGCAGCTCGGCGAGCCACGGCAGGAAGCACTCCGCGTAGACGCCGCTGGGGTAGCAGAAGTGATTGGCCGACGGCTGCCCGAGATTCGCCAGGAAGTGGCGGTTGTCGAGTATCTCTCGCCGAAAAAGATTGCGATCGTTGGGCATGCGATGTCGATGGGTGTGGAGCTGCAGGTCCACGCCCTGCCTCACCAGCTCCTGCAATTCTTCGGGCCTCATCAAATGCAGGAGCCGTTTTGCGCGCATGAGCCCCCAATCCACGTCGAGCGCAGCGGCCAATCCGGCGAGGAGCTCGTTTTTGTCTTGCGCCGACAACCGGTTGCTCTGCGCAGCCTGCCGTATCCGCGCGCACGTGGCAGAGCGGCTCTTCCCGGTGCTCAGGTCGAGCGGCCCCGGAGTGCCGGTAAATGTCAATCCTTCGACACGCTTACCCGCGCCCTTCCAGAGCACATAGGCGCAGGCAATGTCGAACACTGGGTGATTGAACTGAGAGTAATAGGAAGTCTGATAGACCGTGACGGGAAATCTGAACTCGCGCATGACCGGATAGGCCCGCGCGAAGAAGTCATAGTAGCCGTCGTCGAACGTGATGGCGACTGATCTGGGCGGCAGATCGCTCCTGCGCAATCTGGCGACGGCTTCGGGAAGAGGCAGGACGGAGCACTCGTTTCGGACCAACACCTCCATTCGATGCCTCAGCGCGTCCTGAGACAGGTACAGCGCTGGGTTCCAGAGATGCTCGTCTTCCTGGGACACGCCGTGGTATCCGAGGATGAGCAGGCGGTTTGTTCTCCAGGGGCTGCGCCCTACGGCCGAGAGAATGCCCATCCCCTTGGACCCGTTCAGGACGCCGACCTTGATCGTCTTCAGTCCCATGAGTGGCTGACCCTCCACGCTCGCTGGACACGTCCCTGCCGCAGGGACCGGGCCGCGATCGGCGGGACATGTCTGCAGCTTCGGGTCCACCCTCACTGTGGCGTACCCGCGACACCGTTGTTGCGCTCAGCCTATGGGCGACCAGTCGCCCCAGCGGCGACGGCTGCCGCTCGGGATCGGGCCCGGGGGCGGTTGGGTCGCGCTCGCCGGGAGGCACTGCGCCCATACGATGCGCGAAGCGCACCACAGGAGCGCGAGGAAGAGGTACGGGAATGAAAGTCTCGCATACGACCCAAACAGCCCCGCGATGAGATACCCGACCAACCCGAATAGCAGCCAACGAAGCATCTCACTTTGAGCGGGGAACGCGCGGATAGCGCGCCGGCGGGCCGCATGAGCGTAACGCAACACGCTCGTCACTAATGCCAGGAACAGCACTAGTCCCGGGAAGCCGGTCTCCGCCAAGATGTTCAGGTAGGTATTGTGCGTGTCCAGATTGCCCAGGGCCGGCGTGTAGTGCGCGTTTGCCAGACCATACGCGCCCAGGCCCACACCGAGCATGGGATGATCCTGCACCATGCGTGTTGCGGTCTGCAGCACCGCGAGCCGCGCACGCGCGGATCCCTCGGGGTCCATCTCACCGATCGTCGCAACGCTCGTGGCCTTGCCCAGCCCTTGCATGCGCGTCCAAAACGTGGCGGGGGCGAGGTACAGCGCCAGCCCGAGGAGGGCGGCGAACGCGATCACCGTCCAAGGGCGGCGTCGTGTGAGGGCGACGGCGGACGGCAGGGCTATGGCGACCAGAGCGACCAACGCGCCACGGGACTGCGTGAGCACGATGATGACGATGAGAGGGGCGGCGCCTGCCAACCCGACCCAGCGAAGCAGGCTGCCACGCGCCGCGCCTGCCCAGACGGCGAAAGCCGGCCCGAGCATCAAGATCGTGAGGGCCGCGAGATCGTTAGGGTTCTCGTACGGGATCGGCCCAATGGCGCGCCCGAACAGCGTGTTGCCGGTGACGTACCCCACGAGGGAGGAGCGCGCGGGGAACAGCAGGTAGCTGACGAGGACGAACAACAGGAAATACCGGACTTGGGTCGCCGTGCGCAGCGCGTTGACGGCCACGAGCGTAACCAGGACGAGCTTGCCGTGCTCGGTGATGCTGTCCCACACCCGATCCGGATAACGCGTCGTGAGGAACCCGATGCTGGCCCACGCGATCCACGCGGCGAACAGCCAGAGGAACCTGGGGACGCGCAGCGGCTCGCGTTGCAGGAACAGCATCATGAGCCCGAGGGCCATGACCGCGGTTGCGACGTGCAGCCTGGCGGTCAGCATGATGCACACGTAGGCCAGGAACGCGACGAATGTAGGCGTCCACGTGAGCTCGCGGGCGGGCCGCCTCGTCTCGCTGCCGGCGACGCCGATTCCGCTCACGAGTCGCGCCCGTTGCCCGATAACTCGAGCAGTGCCTTCGGGACTGGCCGTGCGAGCCGGCCAGCGTCCAGGTGGGCCAGCCAGAGGTGCAGCACGAGTGCGCGCCACAGCGCGGCGCTGTGATCGCGGCGCCTCATCAGATGCTCGCGAGCCAGGCGACGCACGGCGGTCCGGTCCAAGTAGTCGTAGAGCCCGCCGTCCGCGGTCGCGAGCTGGTCGATCCGGTGGCGGAGCGGCCCGCGGAACCAAGGGCCGAGCGGGACGGCAAAGCCGAGCTTCGGGTGGTCCAGAACTTCGGATGGGACCAGCCCGCGGATCGCGCGCCGAAAGATCTGCTTGCCCACCCCGTCGCGGATCTTGAGCCTTGCGGGTAGCGCGAGCGCGAACTCCACGAGCGGATGGTCGAGCAGCGGGACGCGTGCCTCGAGGGACACCGCCATGCTCGCCCGGTCCACCTTGGTCAGGATGTCCCCGGGAAGGTAGGTGGCGACGTCGACGAGCATCATTTGGGAGACGAAGTCTCGAGCGCCGGCCGCCGCGAAGGCGTCGGCGAGGATGTCCCCAAACTGCCCCTCCCGTGGCACGAGCCGGGGGGCGGCCAGGCCGCCATCGGCGGGCGGCAGTGGGAGCGCGACCGTGCCGGCATACGCCGCCTGGCGCGGTCGCGCGCGGTCGAGCAGGAGGCCTCGACCAGGCGCGATGTGCGGGAGGGCATGACCCACCGCACGGAGCAGCGACCGACCCCACGCGGGGACAGTGGGACGGCGCAGGATGTCGACATAGCGCGTATAGCCGCCGAACAGCTCATCGCCGCCGTCGCCGGACAGGCTCACGGTCACGTGCTGGCGGGCGAGCCACGAGACCAGATACGTAGGGAGCGCCGACGAATCCGCAAACGGCTCGTCGAAGATGCCCACGATGCCGTCGAGCCACCGGTCTGCATCGGGTGTCACGACGAGATCGGTGTGGTGCGAGCCGATCGCCTGTGCCACACGGCGCGCGTGAGGCGCCTCGTTGAACGCCGTCTCGGAGAAGCCGATCGAAAAGCTGCGCGGCCTGAGCGAGGCGGTCCGGGCCATCAGCGCCACCACCGTCGAGGAATCGAGCCCCCCGGACAGGAAGGCGCCGAGCGGCACCTCAGCCTCCAGATGGCTGCCTACGGCGTCCGCGAGGAGATCCTGGAGGCGCTCCGCGGCCAGGGCGTCGTCGGCCGCGGCCATCTCCGCCCTGACCGGCGTCCAGTAGGGGCGCACAGCGGCGCCCCGGTCCGCCGACCAGGTGAGGAGGTGTCCGGGAGAAAGCTTCGCGACCCCGGCGAAGGCAGCGAGCGGATCGGGGACATAGCCCAGGCTCAAGAACGCGGCAATCCCGCGCTCGTCGAGCCGGCGGGGGAAGCGCGACAGCGCGAGGAGTGAGCGCAGCTCCGAGCAGAACGCGATTCCGTCCGGCGTCGGCCAGTAGCTCAGGGGCTTGATGCCGACCCGATCGCGGGCCAGCAGCAGCCGCTTGGTGCGGGCGTCCCACAGGGCGATCGCGAACATCCCACGCAGCCGCACGACGCAGTCCTCACCCATCTCTTCGTACGCGTGGACGATGGTCTCGGTGTCGCTCCGCGTCCGGAAGCGGTGCCCGCGAGCGAGCAGGTCGCGCCGCAGCTCGTGGTGGTTGTAGATCTCGCCGTTGAAGACGACTTGGATTGAGCCGTCTTCGTTCCCGATCGGCTGCTGCCCGCTGGCGACGTCGATGATCGCGAGTCGCCGCATCCCCAGCGCGACCTCGGGGGCGACGAAATAGCCGCTGTCGTCGGGGCCGCGGTGGACGACCGCGTCGCACATCGCGCGCACGGTGCGGGCCGCCTCATCGGGGTGGAGCTGCCACCCCGCGAAGCCTGCAATGCCGCACATCGCGTTACGCCGCCGCCGGGGTGCTCGGCGCGAGCGACTCGTACCAGGCGCTCAGGCGCTCGATGATGTGACTCTCGTGATATTCCGCGCGGGCGTATGCCTGGGCCGTCACACCGAGCAGGCGGGCCCGCTCGGGCGCCGTGACGAGGGCCAGCAGGGCCGCCGCGAGGGCCTCGGGATCGCCCGTCGGAACGAGGACGCCCGTCTCACCGTGATGCACCGCATCGGGGACTCCGCCGACTCGGGTCGCGACGACCGGCCGCCCAGCGGCCATCGCCTCCAGGACCGAGTTGGGGAACCCCTCGGCAACCGAGCAGAGGACCGAGACGTCGAATAAGTGGTGGAGATTGAAGGGTGGCGTAAGTGTGCCCGGGAACTGTACGTGTCCGTCGAGTTGCAATGCCCGTGCCAGGCCGGTCAGCGCCGTACGTTCTGGCCCATCCCCCACGCACACCAGGTACGCTGTGGGGATGTCGGCGCACACCCGCGCGAACGCCCGCAGCAAGGTCGCGTGGTCCTTGACCCGATCGAGTCGAGCGACGATGCCGATGACGAGCGCGTCGGGGGGTAGGTGCAGTCGAGTGCGCCAGGCCGTCCGCTCCATCGCCTGGAGCGGGCGGAAGGCATCTTCGGCCAAACAGTTGGGCATGCACACGATCTTCGCGAGCGGGACGCCCTCGTCCCGCGCCAGCAACGCCGCGACGCTCGGACTGTTCGCGAGCACGCGGTGCGCGAGGCGATACGCCCAACGGTTCACCACCTGCTGAAACGGACGCTCGCGCCGATGCGACCAGCGACGGCTCGCGATCACCACAGGGACTCTGGCGACGCGAGCCCAAAGCACCCCGAAGATGTTGCTGTAGATCTCGTGGGCATGGAACACCTGGATGCGCTCGCGCGCCAGAAACCGCGCCAGCCGAATCCCCTGGCGCACCGCACCTGGACCGTACGAGTTCTTCAGCGGCACGTGGACGAGCCTGATCCCAGCCCTCTCATACCGAGGCCGCAACGGACCGTCGCCCTGGAAGTGGACCAGCGTCACCTCAAACCGCTCGGGGCTGAGATGCTCCGCCCACCGAACGGCGTTGAGCTCCGTGCCGCCGATCTGGAAGCTGTCGATGCAGAACGCGAGCCGAATCACGCATCGCTCCGTGTCATCGTCCCTCGCTCGACGGGGCGGGCGCCGGGCTCCCGGACCGTGCTCCATGCGAACGCCGATGCTGCAGGAGGACCGCGGCTTGGTTCTTCCCGATGATAGCGCTCGCTGCCGGGAGCAAGTGATAGTCGAGGTTGTTGTACAGCCTGTCCCCTCCCCGATACGCCCGCAAGCCCGGCAGATTGTCGACAAACAGCCAGCCGGACTGGTCGGCGAGGTGGTGGAGGGTATCGTACAGCTCCTGCTCTTCTCTCACGCCGCCTTCGTACGTGACTGACAGTCTTCCCAGGGTTCGCAGCAGCGCCTCGTCAACGGGGCGCTGTTGCACCAGCTCGTAGGACGGCAGCGCGCTCATGATGAGGAGCGTGTTGGGATTCTCCTGGCGTGCCAGTGCCATCAAGGCGCGGACTCGCCGGATGCTCTCTTCCCGACTCCCAGGAAACCAGTGGAAGAAGAGTTGCTGGTTCAGGAACTGGGCCGCGAAGGCCTCCTTGTAAGCCACACTCGGCTCCACGGCCTTCCGGAGATCGTTCATGTACCCGACTACTGCGGAGAAACCTACTCCCTGCTCGGCCGCTACGTTGTACAGGAAACCGAATCGCAAGACCAGATTTCTGATGCCGGTCCTCTCCGCCAATGACCTGAGGACGAACAGGACACGGCTGTGCCAGCGCACTCGGGGGTCTTCGAATCGGTACCACACCGGCCCGGCGATCTGGTATCGCCCGTCGGATGCGACGAAGTGGGGGCGGTCGTCGACCCGCAGCAAATCGTTGAAGTCGTTGCCGGTATAGAAGTTCAGCACCAGGGCATCGGGTGCGTACTTCTTCAGGAACACCTTGAACGCGAGGTAGCTCTGCAACGGCGAATATCTCCCCACTCCATACGGGAGGACGACGGCCCTCACGCCATTCGCTTGCAGCTCGCGTTCGAGTATCCCCGAATGCACCTGGGCGTTCGGCGCGCAGAGGTCGGTTTGGGAATCGCCCGTCACGGCGACCTTGAAGCTCCCGCGGTCTGTCACGAGCTGCTGAACGCTCACGCTGGTGCGAATGCCGTCTTCATTTCTGAGATAGTGAACCGCTTGCCCCGACAACTGCATGCATCGATCCTGATGCATGGCGCCAGTCTGTGGGGCCGCCAACCAGCCGACGTCGAGGTCCCCGTATTCGGGGGTGGGTGGGAACAGGCCGAAGAGATTGCATGCCACATCGACGAGGAGCAGCGTCGCGATGGTGATTCCCACATACGGAGCGGCCTTCATCGCTTGATGACGCACCCAACCACGAGCGTTCATCGTGTCTCTCGACGGTCGCCGATCACCGGAGCGGCACTTCGGCGACGAAGAGGTCGTACCGTCCTGACCCGTTCATATTCGAGTTGAAGACAACCACTTTGCCATCCGGGCTCGGCTGTGGCCAGGGGTTGTCCCAATACTGAGGGGCGTGCGTGTAGTGATGGAGGAGCAGACGCTGCTCGCTCCCGTCACTGCGTGCGACGCCGACGGCCCGCTGCCACAAGAGAGCGCCGACCCACGGCTGCGCTTCGTCGACTCCGCTGACGTAGAGCCACTGCCGGCGGAGGTCACCCCCCAAGTCGGCGTTCGACTGGATCCAGTTCCCGGAATAGTTGACCTCCGAACCGGCACTCTGGTTCAGAATCTGTGCCCACACGACGCTATCCCCGGTGACGACATAGCGGTCGTGGGAGAAGGGAGCGCTTCCCTGGGTAGGATTCGCGGCCACCCACGAGCTCCGGAGGCTTGCGAGGTGCGAAAAGTACGGCACGAGTTGTACCGGACCGAGTGTATCCTTGACCAGGTCCCACACGCGAACCGTACTCGGACCGCCGCCGCTCGTCAGAACCACGTAACGGCCGTCGCGCTCCAGGCGAGGCTCGTTGGTCCACGCTTCGTCGTGCGTGAGGAACTGATTCGTCTGGCTGTTCCACGCCCACACCGTCTGATTGTCGCCGAGCAGGCCAATAAACCAAGCGTCGTTCATGTCCTGATGGAGCCATGCGAAGTGCGCCACCGTGAGCGGAAAATGACCCGTGTTCTCTACGCGCATCGTGGCGGTGTTATACCGCACGAGCTGGGCGCCCGTATAGACGTACAGGATGCGCGCCTGGCCTGCGAGCCCGGAGAACGACGCGCAGAGATCGTGTGGGGGCTGCACGGAGAGGGGGCGATAGTTCGTGAAGCCCACGCCTCGGGTGAAATCGACCAAATAGTACGGCATGCCTGCCTCGCCCCGAATCAATATCGTGTGCGTGTTGTTGTTCACGCCCCACCCTCGGCTGACCTGGTTCCCGCCGTCCGCGTAGTCGTGACCGGCCCCGCTGTTCGGGACGGGGACGGTGCCGCTCGTGACCTTCCAGACCCTCACGTGCGTCACCGGGTCGGTGTACCAGAACCCGGCGGGTTGCGCGGGGACGTTGAGCGCGCTGTACGGGCCGACGTTGGGGGGTTGTCGGCTGGCGAGTGGTAGCAGGCTCGGGTCCGCCACGCCGCCCGGCGGCACCACCCTCGCAACCGGTTCTTCGACGGCGAGGCAGTGAATGGCCAACGCGCCGCCGGCGAGCGCGACGGCGAGTCGCAGCGAACGCCGGGGCAACCTGAAGGAGGAAAGACGCGTATCCACACTCAGATAGGATGCTCCCGCACACCGAGCCGCGGCGGCCAACGCGGTGGTCCCCCGGTTGCCCACCTTTAGGGGCTGGCTATTGCAAGATTCGAGCTACGTACTCCCCAAGACAGGCAGGGGTCCGGGGCAGCGCCCGGACCCCTGTCCTGGCCGGTCCCTATACTCTGAACTGAGGCCTACTTAGCGGAGGGGCACCTCGGCAACGAAGAGATCGGGCCGTCCCGAGCCGCCCATGTTCGAGTTGAAAATGACCACCTTCCCATCGGGGCTGGGCTGACCCCACGCATTGTCCCAATAGGCGGGACGTCGCGTGTAGTGGTGGCATAGCAGCCGCGCATCGCTGCCATCCGCACGCACCACGCCGATCCCCCGGTTTATGAGGTACAAGTGGTTGAACGACTTCTCGTCCACGCCGCTGATGTAGGCCCATTGCGAGTCATCGTCGGACGACTGGATCCAGTTGCCCGAGTTGTTCGTCTCGTAGCCGTCGCCGTTGTTGAGAATGCCGGGCGTGTAGGTCAGCCTGTCGTTGACGACCTGATAGCGATCAAGGGGCGGTGGGGCAGTGGCCTGGTTATTGACGGCGACCCAGCGGCCGCGCAAGCTCGCCAAGTGCGAGAAGTAAGTCATGCTCTGCTGCGGGCCGAACGTGTTGTTCACCAAATCCCACACCATGACGGTGCTCGGACTGCCGCCGCTCGTGAGCACCACGTAGCGACCATTGCGTTCCAGGCGCGGCTCGTTGGTCCATGATTCGAAGTGGGTGCGGTACTCATTCGTCCGGCTGTTCCACACCCAGACCGTCTTGTTGTCGGTGAGGAGTCCGGTGAACCACACGTCGTTCATGTCCTGATGCAGCCAGGAGAAGGTGCTGTTGTTGAGTGGAAAGTTGCCGGTGTTCTCCGCCATCATGGTTGCCGTGTTGAAACGGATGAGTTGCGTGTCCGTGTGGATGTAGAGGATGCGCTCGCGTCCCGGCACCGAAGAGAACGAGGCGTTCATATCGCGCCGTGGTTGCACTGGCAACCTACGGTAGTTGGTGAAGCCCACGCCCCGCGTGAAGTCCACGATGTAAAAGGGCCCCTCGCTCCGGATCAGGATGGTGTGCGTGTTGGCGTTCCGGCCCCAGCCACGGCTCACCTGGTTGCCCCCCTCGCCGTAGTCATGTCCGGCGCCGCTATTCGAGGTGGGGACGGTGCCGCTCGTGACCTTCCAGATCTTCACCTTGGTCACCGGGTCGTTGTAGGAGAAGCCGGCCGGTTGATTGGGCACGGTGAGCGCGGCGTAGGCGGCATCGTTCGGGGGCTGTAGCGCTGCCCTGGGCAGCAGGGTCGGATCCGGGGACCCGGGGGGCGGCGGCAGGAGGACCGTGACGGAAGCGGTTCCGCTCTGGCTGTCACTCGTCGCCGTAATCACGGCGGTGCCCTCGGCGACGCCGTCGACCAGACCGACGCTCGAGACGGTCGCAACGCGCTCGTCGCTGCTCGCCCACATCACGGCCCGCCCCGTCAGCGTGTTGCCCGCCTGATCCTTCGCCGTGGCCGTGAGCAGGACCGTCTGTTCAATTGGGATGGTGATCAGCCGAGGCGACACCTCCACGGCCGCGACGCGCACGTGCCTCACGGTGATCGTCGCGGCGCCGCTCTTGCCTTCGGTCGCCGCCGTGATCCTCGCCGAGCCTTCGGACACGGCCGCCACCCGGCCGCTGCTCGAGACCGTCGCGACGCGCCCGTCGCTGCTCGCCCAGATAACCGTTCGCCCGCTTAACGCATGGCCGGTCGAATCCAACGGCGCGGCGGTGAGTTGCAGCGTCTGGCCGACCTCGACGCTGGACGACTCCGGAGAGACCCGCACCGATGCCACCGGGAGCGAGCTCCCCGGCCCGCGATCGTTCGTCCCGACGGACTCAGGGGCAAGGCAGCCGATCGACGTCCACGCAGCAACCACGACAACAGCAAGAGGGATCACGGCTACATCAAGCGCTTTCATGCCGGGGCAGGATCGCACGCTCACCTCCCGGGGCAGGACTAGGGCAAATCTGCGTTCAACGCTGGGCTCCTAAGCTAGCACCCTCCGCCAGGCATGCGAGAGAGTTGGATCACACCCCGTTTGGTCATAAGAGAACGGGGGCGCGGGCGTGGTGGCCCGGACCCCCGTCCTTTAAGCGGTACGGCGACGGTCAGCGCAGGGGCACCTCGGCCACGAACAGGTCATACCGTCCAGACCCGTACATGTTCGAGTTGAAGATGGCCACCTTCCCGTCGGGGCTGGGCTGCCCCCAGGCGTAGTCCCAATAGTTGGGGCTGTGGGTGTAATGGTGCACAAGGAGACGGGCGTCGCTCCCGTCGGCCCGCACGAGTCCGACCCCTTGCCGGAACGCGAGCAGGTTGCTGAACGACGATTCATCAACGCCGCTGATGTACGCCCACTGCAGGGCGTCGTCATTCTGGACCCAGTTGCCAGAATTGTTCGTCTCGTAGCCCCCGCTGTTGTTGAAGACGGCACTCGAGCGGGTGAGGCTGCCCCCCACGATCTGATACCGGTCCAGAGGCGGTGGGGCGTTGGCGTTATTGTCGACCGCCACCCAGCGACCGCGCAGGCTCGCGAGATGGGAGAAGTAATTCATGCTCTGTTGCGGACCGAAGCTGTTGTTCGCCAGGTCCCAGACCTTCACGGTGCTCGGGCTGCTGCCACCCGTGAGCACGATATAGCGGCCATTGCGCTCCATACGGGGCTCATTGGTCCATGATTCGTTGTGCGTGAGGTACTGATTCGTCTGACTGTTCCACGCCCATACCGTCTGGTTGTCATCGAGCAGGCCCGTGAACCACACGTCGTTACGGTCTTGATGCAGCCAGGTGTAGATGTTGTTGGAGAGTGGGAAGTTGCCCGTGTTCTCCGTCTGCATCGTCTGCGTGTTGTAGCGGATGAGCTGGCTGCCCGTATGGACGTAGAGAATCCGCTCGGTGCCGGCGACGCTCGAGAACGTCGCGCAGATGTCGCGTCGCGGCGGTGCGGTCAGCTGCCGGTAATTGCTAAAGCCCACGCCCCGCGTGAAATCGACGAGATAGTACGACATGCCGTCGCCGCGCATGAGAATGGTGTGCGTGTTGTGGTTGGGGCCCCAGCCGCGGCTCACCGCGTTCCCACCCTCCCCGTAATCGTGCCCGGCGCCGCTGTTGGACGTGGGCGTCGTGCTGCTGGTGACCTTCCACACCTTCACCCCGGTCACCGGGTCGTTGTACGAGAAGCCGGCGGGCCGCCCGGCGACGTTGAGCGCCAGGTAGGCGGCCACGTTCGGAGCCTGGCCCGTTCCCACCGGCAACAGGGTCGGATCCGGGATCAACCCGAGCGGCAGCGGCACCTGAACCGTGACGGACGACGTCCCGCTCTTGCCCTCGCTGGTGGCGGTGATCGTCGCGGTTCCCACCACGACACCCGTCACAAGGCCGCTGCCGTTCACGATCGCGACGAGGGTATTGCTGCTGGTCCACGACACGCTCCGCCCGGTCAGCGCGCCGCCGGCCGAGTCCTTCGGCGTGGCGGTGAGCTGGACCGTCTGTCCTGCCGCGATGCTCGCCGTCGCCGGCGAGACCGC
>Ga0184619_10000028_pt1 | contig 48685 bp, 51 predicted proteins | sample PLM0_60_b1_FD_133146 | JGI IMG/M metagenome (GOLD analysis project Ga0184619, IMG submission 133146) | Groundwater sediment microbial communities from an aquifer in East River, Colorado, USA - PLM0_60_b1 | ecosystem: Environmental > Terrestrial > Soil > Riparian zone | place: USA: East River...
GGGGGTAATTTTTTGATATGGCCACAACGCCAGTAAGACCGTTACTTTTCCAGCCAGCCCCGCGTTGGCATTTGTGGACGGCTTTGGGTGGTGCGGTGGCAATTCACCTCACCGCGGTTGCACTTGCTCAGAAACACGAGGCACCAGTAGATATTCCTAATGCACCAACGGCCATCATCGAGGCGACATTGGCGCCACCTGATGCCACCCCGCCGCCAGAAGATATTCCGCTGCCCGAGCCTCCGCCGCCGCCAGAGATTAAGCCGGAGTATGTCGAAGAAAGAACACCTCCACCGCGGCAACCAGTGGCGCAAAAATTCGCCCCAATCAAAAGCCTTGCGATGTCGATGTCCCGAGCGAAAGCCCTCGCCATCTTCGCGCCGCGCCCCCAGTACCCCTATGAGGCGCGTTCGCGCCACATTACGGGCAGTGGAGTTTGCGTGGCGGATGTCGACCCAGCGACCGGTAACGTAACCGACGCTTCTATGGCACAAAGCATTGGAAATCCCATACTAGATAGCGCCGCCGTCAGCGCCTTCCGGCAGTGGCGATTCAGACCTGGGACAGTTTCAAAGGTCAGAATTCCCATTACCTTCACGATGACGGGCGCCTCGTATTGATCCCATAGCCATGCGAATCTCTTCACCAATTCCTCACAAAAGGGCCCGCATCGAGATCATTCCATTGATCGACATCATGTTCTTTCTGCTTGCCAGTTTTATGATGGTGAGCTTGAGCCAGGCCCACATGAAAGGTATTCGCGTCAATTTGCCGGCCGCGGTGGGGCCTCCGCCAAGCGAGGTAAAGGATTTTGTCTCCATAAAAGTGCTGGAAGGAAACGCTGTGTTCTTCGATAACGAGTACGTAGCAGATGACCAAGTCCTCCCTCGCCTTTATGAACTCCACCGGGCAAATCCGGACATCAAAATCTCGATCAGCGCAGCCCCGATGGCCATGTACGGCGATGTCATTGCGGTCCTCGACAAAGTTCGGTCGATCGGAATCACAAAAGTTGGATATCAGATCAGAGCAGCTGCTGGCCCCGGCGGTCAGCCTGGGCCTCCCGGCGCTCCACCACCACCACCACCACCGCCCAGGCCCTAATCGCTCGGCTTGAAAGCCGTAAGTTTAGCCGCGAGGGTGCGAATCGCTTGTGCCCGGTGGCTGATTCTGTTTTTCGCTTCGGCACGCAATTCACCGAAAGTTTTGTCAAAGCCGTTCGGTACGAAGATCGGGTCGTAACCGAATCCACGCGAGCCGCGCGGAATATGGACAATCGATCCTTCGACAATTCCTTTGAATTTGCCGAGTAACTTGCCTTCATGCGCGAGCGCAATTACGCAACGAAAGCGCGCCGATCTCTGATCGAACGGCACGTTTCTCCGCGCAAGCTCGCTAAGTAGCTTATCGATGTTCTCTTTGTCACTGGCGTGTTCGCCGGCGTAACGCGCGGAAAAAATTCCCGGCGCGCCGCCCAGTGCATCGACTTCTAAACCGGAATCGTCCGCGACGACCGCCAGATGTCGATCTTGCACATGTCGATCTTGCGAGGCCGCCACTGCTTTAAGGATCGCGTTCTCTTCAAATGTGCGACCGCTTTCTTTCGGAATTGCCATTTCGTCAAAAGCGCTGAGATCGTGCACATCGAAATCTTTGCCGAGCAACTCGCGAAACTCGCGCGTTTTATTTGCATTGCGCGTGGCCAGGAGCAGCGGTTGCATTGGAACAAACTCTAAACGTGCGAATTTCTTTTTCCTGATTTCCTGCTTTCCTGATTCGTTATTTTATGAGTTCAGAACGCCGCAAATCTTACCCATTCGATCAGATCGAGCCCAAATGGCAGGCGATCTGGGATGAACGCTGCGCATTTCACGCGCCCAATCCGGGCGAGAGAAATTTCGATCCAACCAAACCGAAATTTTACATCCTCGACATGTTTCCCTATCCGAGCGGGGCGGGGCTGCACGTCGGACATCCGGAAGGTTACACCGCCACCGATATCATCGCGCGTTACAAGAGGATGCGCGGCTTCAGCGTTCTCCATCCGATGGGCTGGGACGCGTTCGGTCTTCCCGCCGAGCAATATGCGATCAAGAGCGGCCAGCATCCCGCGATCACGACGCGTGAGAACGTGGCCAAATTTAAAGCGCAACTGAAGCGGATCGGTTTCTCTTACGATTGGCAGCGCGAGATCAACACCAGCGACCCGCGTTATTACAAATGGACGCAGTGGATTTTTCTCCAGCTCTACAACTCCTGGTTCAATCCGAAATCGCAGAAGGCCGAGCCGATCTCGACGTATCGTCGCGATAATCCAGACAGCGTCCGTCTCGCTTACGTGGCCGACGTTCCAGTCAACTGGTGTCCCGAGCTGGGCACCGTTTTGGCCAACGAAGAAGTTGTCGATGGGAAAAGCGAAATCGGTGGTTTTCCGGTCGTGCGGCGCCCGATGCGGCAATGGATGCTGCGCATCACAGCCTACGCGGAGCGATTGCTCGATGGGCTCGACCAGCTCGATTGGCCTGATGGAATCAAATTGCTCCAGCGCAATTGGATCGGCCGCAGTGAAGGCGCCGAGGTCGATTTCAAGGTGGCGCAAGTTTCCAACTCGCGAACTGAAGAGGAGGGCAACTTGGAAAGTTGCCCCACCATTCGCGTGTTCACCACGCGGCCGGACACACTTTACGGGGCTACTTACATGGTGCTCGCGCCTGAACATTCGCTTGTCGAACTAATCGTCACGGAAGAACAATGGCCCGCCGTGCGCGAATATCGCGAGCGGACTGCGCGCAAGAGCGAACTGGAGCGCACTGATCTCGCGAAGGAAAAAACCGGCATTTTTACCGGTGCTTATGCGATTAATCCGGTCGATCAAGAGCGCATTCCGATTTGGATCGCGGATTACGTTTTGCTCGGCTATGGGACCGGTGCGATCATGGCGGTGCCGGCGCACGACGAACGTGATCTCGAGTTTGCGCGCAAATTTGATTTGCCAATTCGTCAAGTTGTTCAGCCGCCCGACGAAGAAGATCCGATTGGATTCATCGGCGACGGCATCGCAATTAATTCGCCGATCATCAAAGGTCTCCCGAGCGCGGAGGCGAAGAAAAAAATTACCTTGTGGCTGGAAGAGCGCGGTCTTGGTAGATCGACAATCAACTACAAATTGCGCGATTGGCTTTTTTCGCGTCAGCGTTATTGGGGCGAGCCGTTCCCGGTTGTCTGGGAAGACGGAAAACATCGCGCGCTCGACGAAAGCGAATTACCAGTCATTCCGCCAGCGCTGGATGATTACAAACCGATCGGCACGGGCGAGCCGCCGCTGGCCAAAGCGAAGGACTGGGTCCGTTATTCTGACAAAGCGACCCGCGAGACGAACACGATGCCGCAGTGGGCAGGGTCGTGTTGGTACTACCTGCGCTTTTGCGATCCGCAGAACGATGAACGTTTTGTCGGCGAACAGGCGGAACGTTACTGGATGGGAGCTCGGGAAAATGACGAAGCGCGAATGACGAATAACGAAGGAATGACGAAGCACGAACCGCCGGGAAATTCGTCATTCGTCATTCGTCATTCGTCATTCAAATCGACTCCGGGAGGAGTCGATTTGTACGTGGGCGGAACGGAGCACGCGGTCTTGCATCTTTTGTATGCGCGCTTCTGGCATAAAGTGCTCTTCGATCTCGGTTATTTGTCGAAACCGGAGCCGTTCCAGCGTTTGGTGAACCAGGGAATCATCCTCGGCGAAGACAACCAGAAGATGTCGAAGTCGCGCGGGAACATCGTCAATCCCGATGACGTGATCGAGCAATACGGCGCGGACGCATTTCGTTGTTACGAAATGTTCATGGGGCCACTTGAGCAGATGAAACCGTGGAGCATGCGCGGCGTGGAAGGGGTGGCGCGTTTTCTTGCGCGCGTTTGGCGCTTGTTCATGAACGAAAATCAAGCGGGCGAGTGGCAGTTGTCCCCCGCGATAAGAGATGTCGATCCAGACAAGGCGCAGCAGAAAATCCTGCACGCGACGATCAAGAAAGTCACTGAAGACATCGAGTCGCTTTCATTTAACACCGCGATTTCGCAGATGATGATTTTCGTGAATGCGGTCACCAACGCCGAAATCACTCCATTGTCCGCGGTGCGAACATTTCTTCTTCTGCTCAACCCATTCGCGCCACATCTCGCCTCGGAACTTTGGGAGAAGCTTGGCGCAAAATTCAGCGGCGCCCGTGGCGACATTACCGAACAATCATGGCCGGATTATGACGAACGGTTGCTCGTTGAAGAGGAAGTCGAGATCGTCCTGCAAGTGAACGGCAAAGTGCGCGACCGGATGCGAGCGTCGATCCACGCGACGGAAGCTGAGTTGAAAGCTGCGGCTCTGGCTAGTCCCAGGATCAAAGGATTGATCGCTGGCAAAACCGTTCGCAATGTGATCGTGATCCCCAAAAAGCTAGTCAATGTTGTCGTATGAAACGTCTGGAGAACCTTTGGAAGGAATTCAAAGAATTCGCGATCAAAGGTAACGCAGTTGATCTCGCCATCGGCGTGATCATCGGTGCGGCCTTTGGCGCAATCATCAGCTCGCTCGTCAAGGACATCATCATGCCGCCGATCAGCGTGCTCACGGGCGGGCTCGATTTCTCGAACAAGTTCGTCGTGCTGCGCGCACCGCCAAGCGGAGGAACTTTTGCCACGGCCGCAGATGCAGTGAGGGCGGGCGCGATTACCTGGAACTACGGCAACTTTATCATGCTGATAATTAATTTCTTACTCGTCGCCGTCGCGGTGTTTCTACTTGTGCGCGGAATCAACAAAATGAAGCGGCCGACGCAAAAAGCGCCGGTCTCGAAAGATTGTCCGGCCTGCACGATGACGATTCCCGTGAAAGCCACGCGTTGCCCGCATTGCACGACTGAGTTGTCCCGACCCTCAGCCACGCAGCCATGAAGGTGGATCGAGCAGTCACTTGTTCGCCGGTCGGACGGACTCGTCCTGTGGCGAGCTCGATATTAAGAACAATGTCGGCGAAGCCGAGACTTATTTAGCATCGCCCCGGCGGCTGCCGGGCCGATCCAGCGATCCCACCTTTGGGTTGGCCATCGCAGCCCGGGCAAATTATTGTCTTGCCACCCCACCCGCAGCAATGCTAATGACGGTATTGCAAATGCCAAAGCGCCTTAACCTTATAACCGCAGGAACTGTCGCTTGCCTGGTCGTTGGCTGTGCGACGCAGTCGAAACCGACCGTCGCCGCGGGCCACAATATGCGAAAAGTTCGCACGACGGCCTATACGCATACCGAAAGAGGTGGTCGTCATAATGCGATCGGGACTTATTTGTCTGGCCGCAACGTGATTAGCGCCGCGTCCGATTGGTCGCGCTTTCCGCTTGGGACGCGGTTCCGGGTTGTCGATACAAAAGAAGAATACATCATCGACGATTACGGAACGGCCCTGGTTGGGACGGAAACGATCGATCTCTACAAGCTAAGCCGCCTGGAGATGCAACGGTGGGGCGTGCGTCACGTGGATATCGATATCTTGCAGTGGGGCTCGGAGGAGGAGAGTTTGAAGATACTAAGGCCGCGCGCGAAAAATCGTACCGTGCGGCAGATGATTGCCGAACTTCAGAAGAAAGCTCCTGTCCAATCTTCAATAGGCGCCGAAGCTTCCAAGTCCGGGCAAGCGTCAGCTCGCAAAGCTGCACTCCGCACTTTGGATTGATTAACGCAGCGACCTGCCGACTTTCCGGGAATGAAGATTCTCGTCGTGGGCGGCGCCGGTTATATCGGAAGCATTTGCGCAGAGTTGCTTCTCGATGAAGCCCACGAGGTGTCCATCTTCGATAATCTCACGGAAGGACATCGCCGCGCCGTCGATGACCGTGCCACCTTCATCGAAGGCGATCTTTCCGACCGGGAGAAAATCGAGGCTGCGCTTTCCAACACGCGCCCGGGTGCCGTGATGCATTTTGCCGCGAATGCGCTCGTCGGCGAATCGATGCGCGATCCGTCAAAATATTTTCGCAATAACGTCGCCAACGGCTTGAATCTCCTCGATGCCATGGTCGCCACGGACGTCAAGCGGCTCGTTTTTTCATCGACCTGTGCAATCTTTGGACCGCCCGATCGGCTGCCGATCGATGAAACAGCGGCGCCGCGACCAATTAGTCCCTATGGCGAATCCAAGCTCGCCTTCGAAAAAATTCTGCGCTGGTACGATGAGATCCACGGTATGAAATTCGTCTCGTTGCGCTATTTCAACGCCGCCGGCGCCTCAGCAAATTTCGGCGAGGACCATCGGGTCGAAACGCATTTGATCCCAAACGTGCTCAAAGTCGCGCTCGGTCAAAAGCCGCACGTAGAAATTTACGGCGCCGATTATGAGACGCCGGACGGCACCTGTATTCGCGATTATGTCCACATTATCGATCTTGCGCGGGCGCACATTCTGGCGCTGGGCGCGCCCCGAAGTGAATTTTATAATCTCGGCACGGGCGGTGGCTCCAGCGTTCGCGAAGTGATTGCGGCCTGCCGTAAAATCACCGGACGCAAGATCGACATCGTCGAAAAGCCGCGACGCCCCGGCGACCCGGCCCGGCTCATTGCCTCTTCCGAGAAAATTAAACGTGAGCTCGGCTGGCAACCGAACTGTCAATCGCTGGAGGCCATCATCGAGAGCGCCTGGAGATGGCATCAGAAATTTCCAAGCGGCTACGGCGATTGAAGGTAGCGCAAGCCTCCAGCTTGCGAATCTGTCGGATGCAAGCGAGACGCTTGCGCTACAATAAAAGCGCCCGCGAAATTTCTCCCCGCAGGCGCTTTTTTGTTTCGGCTAACTATGGAAAGCCAATTACGGCTGGGTGGTAGTCGTAGTGGTGCTTTCTTTCTTCTCGTAAGTCGCGGCCGGTTTGGTCAACACGATCTTGCGCACGATCATGCGATCGCCTTCCTTGACATAATAGAACGTCGCCGGCAGGTCTGGCCGAATAGCCGACCAGGTCACCGTGCGACCTTCCGGATCAAGGATGGTCGTGCTCTTGTTGTAGTAATACCGCACGGGGGCCGTATCGGTCGTGCTGCGGAACGTGATGTAATCCGAACTCGGTGTGTAGGTCGTGATTGTTCCTGTGCTGGTGACCGTCGACTCAGTGGTCGCGCCGGTCACAGGGTTCGTTGTGGTCGTGGTCGTGGTCTCTTGCGCGAAGGCCATGCCCAGCGCCACCGCGAAACCTGCTCCCGCGGCCAACATTTTCACTAATCTCGTTTGTTTCATATTTGTCCTCTGCTTTGGTTAAACGGATGCTTTCCGTCGTATATCTATCCGACTGCTCTGAGCCGGAGTTTATTCAACCTCATATTGACTTCGTAAATTCCTTCCTCCTCGGTTGCATAAAAATCAACGATAGAAGGTTACTCCGAGACGTAGTCTGATTTTTCATGCAACCATTACCCGGATTTCGCGATTTTCTGCCGGACGATTGCGCAGCGCGTAATTACATTTTTGCGCGCTGGCGCGATGTTGCCCGGCGCTACGGCTTCGTGGAATGGGACGGCCCGCTGCTTGAACCAACCGATCTCTACCGGAAGAAAAGCGGCGCGGAAATCGTCGATCAGCTTTTCAATTTCATTGACAAAGGCGAACGCGAAGTGGCGCTGCGCCCGGAACTGACGCCCACGCTGGCGCGCGTGATCGCCACGCGTGAGCGCGAGTTCAAAAAACCGCTCAAGTGGTTTTCCATCGGTCCATTTTTCCGTTACGAAAAGCAGCAGCGCGGGCGCTTGCGCGAACATTTCCAGCTCAACTGCGACATCGTGGGCGAAGCCGCGCTCGCCGCGGACATCGAGTTGATCGCGCTTTGCATCGACACCTTGCGCGCGTTCGGCTTCACGGAAAAAGATTTTGTCGTGCGCATCAGCGACCGTGAATTCTGGACCGAATTCCTCCGGTCAAAGAATGTACTGCCCGATCGTTGGGACGAATTGCTACAAATAATTGACAAATCGGAGCGTGAGCCACGCGCAAAGACGATCGAGAAACTCGGCAATCTGGCCGATCCTGTATTTGCAATCTTGGGCGAAGGCGGAAAAAGCGAAAAGCTCGAACAGATTGCCGATGGTCTGCGTACTCGCGGCCTGGCCGATTATGTCGATGTCGATGTCCGGATCGTGCGTGGGCTTGCTTATTACACCGGCGTTGTCTTCGAAGTGTTTGATCGTGCAGGGAAACTGCGGGCCATTGCCGGCGGCGGTCGTTACGATAATTTGATCGAGCAGCTGAGTGGTGGCGCGATTTCGATGCCTGCCCTTGGCTTTGCCATGGGCGACGTGGTGCTGGGGGAATTGATTAGCGAAAGCGTAAACGCGCGCGAAACGATGCAGAAAGCGATTGCGGCCGAGCACAAGATCGACATCTACATCGTGATCGCGAAGGAAGAACGCCGCGCTGATGCTCTCGGGCAGATTCAAAAACTCCGCGACCGCGGTTATCGCGTCGATTACCCGCCCGCGCCCGCGAAAGTGGCCAAGCAATTTCAAACTGCCGAGGACGCCGGCGCTCGGATTGCGCTCCTTTACGGCAACGAATGGCCGCAGGTTAAAGTAAAGAACCTGGCCACGCGCGAAGAATCGCTTATCGCCCATCAAGCGTTGCTGGACAGCGTCGCGAAATTCTTCAACGTCTCCGCTTCCGCCTGATTATGCATCGCGACACGGATTGCAATTCACTACGCAAGATCGACATCGGCAAGCAAGTCACACTCGCCGGCTGGGTGCACGTTTCGCGCGATCACGGGGGCGTCATTTTTATTGATCTGCGCGATCGCGAAGGCCTCATCCAAGTTGTGTTTCGCCCGGAAGAAAACGCCGAGGTCGCGGAGCGAGCGCATCATCTTCGTAGCGAGGATGTGATCCAGGTAACCGGCAAAGTCGCGCCACGTGTGCCCGGAACAGAAAACCCAAAGCTCGCGACTGGCGATGTCGAGGTTGTTCCGAACGAACTGCGCGTCTTAAATCGCGCCGACGATTTGCCGTTTCCGATCGATGCCGAGATTCACAACGAAGATTTGCGATTGACTTATCGCTATTATGATCTGCGGCGGCCGCAGCTATCGCGCAATTTGCGGTTGCGTCATCGAGTGGCCAAAGCAACTCGTGATTATCTCGATGCACAAGGTTACGTCGAAGTTGAGACACCGATTTTGTCGAAGAGCACCCCGGAAGGGGCGCGCGATTTTTTGGTGCCGAGCCGGCTGACGCCGGGAAAGTTCTACGCGCTGCCGCAGGCGCCACAGCAATACAAGCAATTGCTCATGGTCGCGGGCGTGGAGAAATATTTCCAGATCGCGAAATGTTTTCGCGACGAGGATTTGCGCGCCGATCGGCAACCGGAATTCACCCAGATCGATATCGAAGCGTCGTTCGTTAGGCCCGACGACATCTTTGCGCTGACCGAAGGAATGCTCGCGGCGATTTTCAAAGCCGCGCGCAACATCGACATCAAGACGCCGTTTGATCGGCTGACTTACCGCGAAGCGGTCAGCCGATACGGCAGCGACAAGCCCGATCGCAGGTTTGAAATGCAGCTTGTCGATCTTAGCGAGGAGTTTCGCGCCAGCAGTTTCAAAGTTTTCCGCGGCGCGATTGATTCGGGCGGCGTAGTCAAAGCGATCAACGCGAAACGTTTTGCCAGCCTTACCATCGGTCAGAGCGATGAGCTGACGGAAATCGCCAAAGTTTTCGGCGCGAAAGGACTTGCCTTCATCAAGATCGAGAACGGCGAATGGAAATCGCCGATCGTGAAATTCTTCTCGGACGCGGAGAAGAAGGCATTACAATCGAAACTAAAGATCGAGGAAGGCGATCTGATTTTGTTCGCGGCGGACAAATGGGAGATCGCCTGTGAAGTGGTCGGCCGAATCCGGTTGCGTATCGCGGAGTACCAGAAGCTCGTTGGCGACAGTGACCAGTTTGATTTTCTTTGGGTGACAGATTTTCCGCTCATGCAATGGAGCGCGGAGGAAAACAAATGGAGCGCGGTGCATCATCCCTTCACACGACCGAAAGAAGAGGATGTCGCATTATTTGCCGCCAAAAAGTTCGGTGAAGTTCGGGCGGAAGCCTACGACATAGTTTTAAACGGCGTGGAGATCGGCGGCGGGAGCATGCGAATTCACGAACCGGAGTTGCAGGAAAAAATGTTCGAAGCGCTCGGCGTGAGCGCCGAAGATCGACAATCGCTCTTCGGCCATTTGCTGCGCGCGTTGCGACTCGGGGCGCCGCCACATGGCGGGATCGCGCTCGGGCTCGACCGGTTAGTCATGCTGATTTGCGGCGAAGAAAGCATTCGTGACGTGATGGCATTCCCCAAAAATAATCGCGGCCTCGATTTAATGACGCAATCACCGGCCGAAGTCGATCCGCGGCAATTAAGAGATTTATCGATCAAACTGGCGAGCGAGAAGAAACTGGAGGGACGCGCCCCGTCGCGTCCTTAAGGATTGCGTGAAGCCCGAAAACGCCGCCTCCAACGTGAGTTCCGCCGCCTGCTTCGCAGCATGGATTTCGTGGCGCGGCATCGGGCATTGAAGCGCAACGCAGCGGAGGCGCCGCATTTGGCCGAGGTTTATCAGCAGCTTGGCGTAGCGTGGGAGTTCCTGGCACTCCAATGCGATCATGCTGCGGGCTGGCGGAAAACGCGCGAGGGAAAGCGCGTCTCCTTTCGTGCTCAACTAAAGCGTTGTCGCAATTAGGCAATCTCATTCCGCGAGCGAAGCGATTTGCTGGTATTTGTCTTAAAAACTACGGCAACGAAAAATGTGACGATTGTGCCGAAGCAAATCCACCAGGGAAATTCCATCACGGGCAACCAACTCGGTTGCGAATAAAGAGTCGTTCCGAAAAGGCCGGCGATGTTGTTCGGCAATCCGCTCAGGATCGCCACGACAAGGAAACCGAGAATCATGGCGATAATATTGCCGCGATCGTTCCCGCGCGTTTTGGTTAGCATTCCCACAAAAAAGACACCGAGCAGTGAGCCGTAGGTATAACCGAAAATTCCGAGCACGATCGGAATAATCCGCACGTTCGGATGTACGATGACGAGATAAGCCGTTGTCGATGCAACGATGATCATCAGAACAGAAAACCACACGGTCGCCCAGCGCACCGCACGCAAGCTTTGTTCGTCTGTGGCTTCGGGGTTGATGTAAGGCTCGTACCAATCGCGGGTGAAACTAGTGGCGAGGGCGTTCAACGCGGTGCTGAGCGATCCCATGGCGGTAGCGAAGATTCCCGCGAGGAGCAATCCGCGAAGGCCCACCGGCATTTGATAGAGAATGAAGTGGCAGAACGTTTCGTTCGGTGTCTTGGGCAGCGTCGGATCGGGATGGGCTTGATAGTAAACCCAAAGCAGTAACCCAATGCTGAGGAACGTGAATGCGATCGGAACGTCGGCGAGCGCGGAGCAAATGAGGGAGCGGCGACTGCGGCGTATGTCTTTGGCCGTTAACATTCGCTGCACCATGTCCTGATCGGTGCCGTGTGTGCCCATGGTGATAAACGCTGCCCCGATCAGGCCAGCAAAGATCGTGTACTCCGTCTCGAACATGCTCTTTACTTTGTCCCAGCCCTGTTTGGCGGGATCGAGACCGGTGGTGATGAGATCCGAAACTCGGAATGGGCCGTGGCGTTGCACGATTTCGTGCCAGCCGCCTGGAATCGCCGAGTAAAGCAAACCAAGCGCAATTAACGCGCTCCCAATCATGATCGAGGCTTGAATCAAATCGGTCCAGATGACGGCCTTGATACCACCGAACGTGGTGTAAATAGCGGTGAGAATGACGATGGCAATCGTGGCGCCGACGTAGATCCAGAGAGTTTGCGTTTGGTTCGGTCGCGTGCCGCTGATCATTTCGTAGGCAAGCGCCAGCGCGATCGCTGCGACGTATAAGCGCGCGCCGGAAGCGAGCAGGCGTGTGATCATGAAAACCGCCGACGCCGCATTTTTGGTCGGGACGCCGAAGCGCGCGGTCAGATATTCGTAGATCGAGTAAACTTTGTAATCGTAGTACGGCTTGATGAAAATGTAGCTGACGAGAACGCGTCCGATGATCGTGCCGAAGGCGAGCTGTAAATAGGTGTAGTCGCGGTGGCTAAAGCCTTCGCCCGGTGCGCCGAAAAATGTTCCGGCGCTTGTCTCGGCGGCGACGAGCGAGGCAAGCACGGCCCACCACGGAATTTGTCGGGCGCCGAGCGCGAAATCTTCCAAGTTGCGTTCGCGTCGCCCCATGAAAAGGCCGATCGCGATAATGATAAAGAAATAGAGAACCAGAACTCCGCTATCGATCGCGAGGCGCGCGTCCATGTCGATCTTAGGTGACAGAATTTTCGCACCGCGCAAGGTGGATCGCACGCTCCGCCGCGCGATCCCGATTGCGGTGGATCGCCCGCTCCGTCGGGCGATGTTAATTGATGGCGGCTTTGCCGCTAAATTTTAACATCGAGCAAGAAAACGGTTAATCTACCATGAAACCCGCTGAAATTCCCGCGCCGGATTTCGATTTGTTGATGACTCTTGATTCTGGCCAGGTCTTTCATTGGGAAAAGGCGGGTAATGGATTCGTCGGCGCGATTGGCGATCAGCCCGTTTATGTTGAGCAACGTGGCGGCCTATTGAAAGTTCGTTGCGCCAGGACGCAGACCAGGTCGCCGCGGCGACCGCTACCCCGAACAATCGCGAATTATTTCGCGCTCGATCATCCGCTCGTGGAAATTTGCGCGTCGTTTCCGAGTGATCCGATCATGAACGCCGCGAGAAAATTTTGTGGTGGGTTGCGGATCATTCGGCAACCGAAGTGGGAATGTCTCGCCACGTTCATCTGCTCGTCGATGAAACAGGTGGCGCACATCCGGCAAATCTCGCAAGCCTTGCGGCGGCGGTTTGGCGAACAACGCAAGATCGACAAGTACGAGTTGTGTTCATTTCCTTCCGCGCAACGAATTGCCGATAGCTCGGAGAAGGACCTGCGCGAATGCGCGCTTGGTTATCGCGCGAAGAATTTGCTCGCCACCGCGCGGCTGGTCAGTTCCGGCGAGGCCGATCTTCAGGCGTGGGCTGCGTTTTCCGATGTCGATCTTCGCGCAAAGCTGCGCGGGCTACCGGGCGTGGGCGCGAAGATTGCTAATTGCGTGATGCTCTTTGCCTACGAACGCCTGCGCGCCTTCCCGATCGATATCTGGATCGAGCGCGTGTTAAGAGAAAAATATTTCCCGCGGGCGCGAAAATTAACCGGGCGACGCTTGCGCGCGTTTTCCGAAACGTATTTCGGAGAACATGGCGGCTACGCGCAGCAGTACTTGTTTCATCATGCCCGAATGAACAAAAACGCGAAATCGAGGGCGCCGCGTCATCGACGCAAAGAAGTGGGACACGACAGCGCGTCTCCCTCCAAGGGTGGGCAATTTGTCAGCGGCCATCGGGTGAGATAATGTTCCGTTCGCTCAGCCAGGGAGTCTGAGCCGCAATCCCCTTTCTATCATTTAAAGACCGCTCTCATGACGACGGCCGAGATCATGTTCGCCCAGCCGGGCGACGGAATGATGGATCGAAAACAGGAAGCCCGAAAGGTTTTGTGGGCGTTACTGGCGGCGCTCTTTATTCATCTGGTCGTCGCCTATTCCCTCGCGAGTTGGGGCGGCATTTTTTCACCGCCGCTTCCTGTCGAGGAAAAGCCGGTCGAGCTAACGATTGTCGATCTTGCCACACCGCCGCCGACCGTTCCGAAGAATTCCGCGTTTATTGAAACGGACGAGTCGAAACAATCGGCCGAGCAACCGAAAGAAAAAACATTTGAATCGAACGCCAATTCGATCGCGGCGAGCCAGCTGCCCGCCACGGGCGGTATCCCGTTGCCATCGCAGCAAGGCAAAGAGCGTCCCTCTGTTGATTTGGAAACACATCAGTACTCGCTGGCAAATGAAGGCGCACAGCCGCGACCAAGCGCGGCGCCGCAGGAAAGCCCAAAGCCGTCCGAAGCCCCGCAACCCACACCGATTTCCAAAGCGGAGCAATTTGCGATGCTAAGGTCAACACCGACTCCCGCAGTTCGGCCGTCTGCTGTTCCCACGCCCGAACAACCGAGGTCCTCCTACCGCGCGCAAAAACAACAGACGCGCTTGTCCGGATCGATCACGAATCGTGGAGCCTCCTCGGTGAACGCGCTCGGCACACCGTTGGGTCGATATCAAAAAATTCTCTACGATTCTGTTGGCTCGCGTTGGTACTACTATGTCGCCAAGCAAGGGGATTTGGTCAGCATCGGCACGCTGCGTCTGGTCTTTTCGGTTGACCGAAGCGGTCGCGTGACGAATCTCAAGATCGTCGAAAATACTTCCAACGAATCTTTCGCAAACGTATGCCTGCAATCTGTCCTCGAAATGCAGTTGCCACCGATTCCAGAAGACGTGGCGAGCTCCCTCCCGCCTGAGGGTTTGGACGAAGAAATGTCGTTTACGATGTACGCCAACTGATGAGCGCTGTTACCATAATCGCCGCGGCGCCGGGAACGGTGCAAACAATCATGAGCTTTTTCATCAAGGGCGGGCTCTTTATGTGGCCGCTGCTCGCCTGCTCGATCGTGGCCGTAACGATAATCATTTTGCGCGGCATCGCCTTGCGCGAAAAAAATGTGATGCCGCTCGTGATCCAAAGTGAGATCGAACGCCTCGCGCCCGGCGCGAGCCCGGAGCGATTGACGCGGATCGTGAGCCATGACCAATCCTCGCTGGCCCGGATCACGCGCGTTGCGCTCCAGCACTTGCGCGGGCCGCGCTCGGAGAACGTGGAAGTGGTGGAAACACGCGCGCGTCACGAAATGGTGCGGCTGGAGAAAGGTCTCATCGTTCTCGAAGTGATCGTGGGCATCGCGCCGCTGCTCGGTTTGATCGGCGCGGTCTCCGGGCTAGTGCATGTTTTTTCAAATCTTGGCCTGAGCTCGGGCGCAGCGGATACGCGTCAGATCGCGCTTGGCATTGCCGAAGCACTCAATGCAACCGTCTTTGGACTTTCGATCGCGGTGCCGACTTTGATCGCCTTCAGTTATTTCTCGAAGAAGGTGGAAGTGATGTCGGTGGAAATGGAAACGCTGGTCGTCGAGTTAATCAGCAAATGCTACTATGGGCGCTCTTCCCGCGAAGTGATGTCGGCAAAATCTCCGCCGCCGGCGCCCATGCCGGCGCCGACGCCGGTCGTGTGAAACGCGCGGCCCATCCCACGCCATGAACTTCATCGTCCGCAAACGCAGGGCGCCCACCATCATTATCGTTTCGTTGGTCGATATCCTCATCATCCTGCTGATCTTTTTTGTGGTCTCGACGACATTTAAGAAAGATCAGCCGGAAGTTCAGATTAATCTTCCGGAATCGAAAACGGCGACGAACGCTCCGGGCGAACTCGAACATGCGATTGTGAGTGTCGATCAAAACGACGAGATCAAACTGGATGGGCGGGCCCTCGGCGTGGATGAACTGGAGGCGGCCGTGCGCAATTTGCCTCCCACGCGCAAATCTTCACTCGTGTTGCAAGCTGACAGAAAAGCGTCGTTTGGCGCGATCGTGAAGGTGATGGATGCGTTGAAGCTGGCCGGCGTGAGAAATTTGCCAGCGTTCACCCGTCAGGAAAAATGAAATTGCCGATCTCGCAGTACGGCGACCCGATGCTGCGCGCGAAAGGCAAACGGATCGATCAGATCGACGATAGCATTCGCGACCTGGCCGCTAACATGCTGGAGACGATGCAGGCGGCGAACGGCGCGGGGCTGGCCGCGCAACAAGTGGGCGAAGCGCTTGAGCTCACCGTCCTGGACATTTCGCGTGTGGAAGATCGACCGAGTACGATGAAGTTGAACGGCCAAGATGTCGATCCGCAGAGAGCGATGCCGCTGGTCTTGATCAATCCCGAGATCGAGTTGGGCGACGAAACCGAAACGGGCACGGAAGGTTGCCTGAGTTTTCCGGAAATCACCGGTGAAATCGAGCGCGCAAAATCAGTCATGGCGCGCGCGCAAACTTTGGAAGGCGACAAGATTGAGATCGAGGCGACCGGGCTGCTCGCGCGCGTCTTGCAGCATGAAGCCGATCATCTCAACGGAATCCTGTTTATCGATCGAATGAGTTCTGCGGCAAAGGCAAGTTTATCGAGCCGGCTGAAGCGATTGCAAAAAGAGACGCGGCGCGGCTAGCGCAGGCGTGCGCAAGATCGACAATTGCCTATTGGCGAAAATGCGCTCTGATGGTGGATCGTCCGTTCCGTCGGGCGATGCTAAAACAAATGCGGCTTCGCCGCCTAGATTTAACATCGACCAAGGGACTGCTCGATCCATCTTCGACAACATCAAAGTGCTTTGTAATCGACCGTGATGGTACGAAACACGAGCGCGTCGTGTTGCGCGGAGAAATAAAAAAGCTCGAGCATGGTCGCCCCCACCATCCATTGGTAGCCGACCAGCGTTTGGATGACATCCGTATCGGTGTCGTGCGAACGCGAGACGAGTTTGCCGGTTCCGTACTTCTCGTCGAAGTAACGGCGGATGTCGCCCATGCGCGTGTTGTACCATTCGATCGTGCGATCGGGATATTCGTATTGCAATTCGACACCGAAGAGCGATTCGCCCTTGAAGGTAAAAAGCGTGCGCTTCAAGCCGGGATGGACGAGACCTTCCACGGTCCAGACCTCGCGGCCCTCTTTTTTTTCGCGTGACACGATTTGAGCTTTCGCGCCGCGCAGCACCGCTTCCACGCGCGCCATCGAGTCGTTCCAGCGAAAACCGAAAGGCGGAAGTAATTCGTCGGCGGCGCGCGGGGATGAGATGGCGGAAATAAGAGCGAGCAGAACAGCTAGAAGAGCGCGCATGATTACTCGGCCATGGTGGTGGAAACCCCGTTCTTTTTTCGCGCATCCGTATTCCATTTCAGTTCGCTTGGAATTTCATTTTTCGATCCACCGAGCGCGCGCGATGCGAGCTCCAAAGGTAGCAAAAATGCGCGAGTGCGCTCATTCGGTCAACTCGTCCCGCCGTCGCGGGACTTTCGGAGTCAACTTCGCACGAGGAGAATCATTTTTGCCGCTCCGGGACACGCTCGTTTTGATTTTTCAGTCAAGATTTTTTTGACGTGAGACGAAAAATAAATTTCAGATTTTTTCTTGTCGGTGCGCGCGCGGGTTTCTAGTCTCAAGCCGCTGGCAGGGGAAAAGGGAGTGGATGTGAATAAGATGTGAACAGCTTTTAACAAACTCCTAGCAGCGAGAATGAGCGACGCCTTAACCTCTCTAGACCGACGACTCAAGTCAGATGTCGATCTTGCCGCCACCGAGCCGCGGTCGCACGCCGCGGGAAGCGCTTTCCCCTCGTATTTAAGGGTTTTTGGTATTTTTTCCCAGCGCTTCCTATGCGAGACAGGCGCGTCATTACGTAGACATCGCCTCCGTTTCGCCGGCCAATTTCCCTCGGGATCGGCCTTTGTGGCAATTGTGTAACGCTGTTAACAAGTCGGTATGAAAGAGAAGTGTGCGAAACTGTGGCAGAAATTGTCGGTGGCGTTAAAGCCGCAGGTGAGCGCCGATACATTCAAGCGCTGGTTTTCCGCGGTTGAATTAATCGAGGCCACCGACAACTCGCTCACCTTCCGAGTTCCAAATAACATCTACCAATTTTGGATCGAGAGTAATCACATGAGCGCGCTCCAGGCCGCCATCATCACTGCTTTTGGCGGCCCGCGCGCAGTAAAATTTTCTTTGCCGTCGGGATCTTCAGGGGAGGTTGTGGCTGAGGGCGCAGCCGCTTTGAAGGAGATGGCGCCTGAGCCGGTGCGTGACACGAAACCGGCCGGCAGCGCGCTCGGGCTCAATCCCCGAAACACGTTCGAATCTTTTGTGGTCGGTCCGAACAACGAGATCGCGCATGCGGCGAGTCTGGCGGTGGCGCAGGCGCCGGCCCGGACTTATAACCCGCTGTTTATTTACGGCGGCGTGGGACTGGGCAAGACGCACTTGATGCAGGCGACCGGCCAATACGTTTGGGCGAAAAAGAAAAGCACCAAGGTGATGTATCTCTCGAGCGAGCTTTTTATCAACGAGTTCATCGACGCGATCCAGCACAGCAATCTGGTGAAATTCCGCAAGCGTTATCGCCAGGCCGATCTTCTTCTCATCGACGACATTCAATTTCTCGGCGGCAAGGAACGATCGCAGGAAGAATTCTTTCACACCTTCAACACACTTTTCGACGGACATAAACAGATCGTGCTCTCAAGCGACCGGCCCGCTTCGGAGATCGCGAACCTGGAGAAGCGGCTTGTTTCGCGCTTTGAGTGGGGACTGACCGCTGAACTTCAGCCGCCTGACATCGAGACGCGCATGGCGATCTTGCGCATGAAAGCGCGCACGATGCAGATCAAACTGCGCGATGAGATTTTCGAATTTCTGGCCAACCGCATTCGCACAAACGTGCGTCGCCTGGAAGGCGCGCTCATGCGCGTGGCCTCCTTTGCTTCGCTCAGCGGAAAGGAGCTCACCCAGGAAGTCGTCGAGCATCTGCTGAAAGACATCTTGCAGGAAGAGGCGCGGCATTCCGTCACGATCGAACAAATCCAGCGACGGGTGGCGGAACACTTCGACGTGCGTCTGGCCGATATGACGAGCAAACGGCGCCCAGCCAGCATCGCTTTTCCACGCCAAGTCGCGATGTATCTGGCGCGCGAGCTGACCAAAGCATCGCTCAATGAGATCGGCGATGCATTTGGCGGACGCGATCACGGTACCGTCTTGCATGCTTGCAAGCTGGTAAAGAAACGCATGTGCGAGCAGGACAGCCTGCGTCAGACGATTTCCTTCATTGACAGTTCGTTGCAGCGCTGAACCCCGACAAGAGTTTACGGTTGCCGAATAAAATCGGAAGCCTTACATCTTAAGCGCTCCTTGCTGTCATGAAATTCAACGTCACGAAAGAAAAACTGCTCGAAGGTCTGCAACAGGTCCAAAACGTGGTCAGCACGCGCACGACTCTTCCGATTCTTTCCAACGTGCTGCTACAAGCTAACGATAACCAAGTTCATCTCACCACCACCGATCTCGATGTAGGCGTGCGCGGCAGTTTCGAAGCGGAGGTGGAAAAGAAGGGCGCGACCACGCTCCCGGCGCGCCGTCTTTTCAACATCGTCCGGGAACTGCCCGCCAGCGAAATCCAGGTCGATGTCGATGGAAAGAACACCGCCTCGATCCGGAGCGGGCAAAGCTTCTTCAAAATCCTCGGGCTGCCCGAAGAAGAATTTCCGCCGTTGCCGAAATTTGAAAACGCAAAGGTGGTCACGATTCCTCAAAAAGATTTGCGAGACGGTTTGCGGAGAACTTCCTATGCCATCTCGACCGATGAAACGCGCTACGTGCTCAACGGTGTGCTTTTCAGCTTCAAGGAAAATAAACTCGCATTGGTGGCGACCGATGGCCGGCGGCTGGCCATGGTTGACATCGAACTGGAATTCCCGCGCAGCCACGAAGCCGACATCATCGTCCCGACCAAAGCGGTGACGGAGTTGCAGCGCCTGCTCACCGACGACGGCGACGTGAAAGTGAGCATGGGGAGCGGCCAGATTGCGTTCGATCTTAATAACACGCTGCTCGTCTCCAAGTTGATCGAAGGCAACTATCCAAACTACCGGCAGGTCATTCCATCGGAAGCAAAAGAACGTGTCACGCTCGAGCGCGAGACGTTCCTGAATTCATTGCGGCGCGTCTCGCTGCTCGCGAGCGACAAATCGAACTCGATCAAACTGAACTTCAGCAAGAACAACATCGACATCACCGCCAACACCCCGGAGGTCGGCGAAGCGAAGGAATCGCTCCCCGTCGCCTACAAAGGGCGCGAATTTTCAATCGCTTTTAATCCGGAATTCTTAATGGCGCCGTTGCGTAACCTGACCGAGGACGAAGTTTTTCTCGATCTCATCGATGAAATGAGCCCCGGCGTCTTGAAAATCCAAACGCCGTTTCTCTACGTGCTGATGCCGATGCGCATCAGCTCCTGATCCCCTTCGTCCGGAAGACAGGCGTCTTCGCCTGTCATGGCAAACAGGCTTCCAGCCTGTTCGTTTGTTGTGAGATGAACGTGTCTTGGTGTCCTGACAGGCGAGACGCACTGTCTGCCATGACAGCCGGGACGGCTGTCTTCCGGGGTCATGTGGTTGCCCTACAATTTGAGGGCTGCGCGAACAGTTTCCAAGCTCAGCGACGACATTTCGCCGTCCGGCCCGCGAATCACGCGCACATTCTCATTCCTGGGCGCCCAAACTTTTGGATCGGTCGGGCCAAAAAGCAAAACGCAATTTGCCCCGGTGGCGGCGGCAAGGTGTGAGATCCCGCTGTCGTGACCGACGAAGATTGTTTGCTCAAGAACCGCCGCGAGATGCGGCAATGGCAAATTCTTTGCAAAGCGAACAGTCGCGTCTTTCCAAATTGATTGGAGCCGCGCAACTTGATCTGCGTCTGCTTCGCCGGAAACAATGACGATCGATCCGCGAAAATCTTCCGACGCGAGCAGATGATTTCCCAGGTCGATCCAATTTTCGAGCGGCCAATTTTTCTTTTCGCCGCCGCTGCCGGGATGAAACGCGACGATTGGCCGCGCGCAATCGCCGAGCAGATCGTTGGCCACATATCGATCTTCGACGGAAAGATAAAGTTTCGCAGACAGGTCATCGACGCAAAGACCGAGAGTTCGGAGCGGCCGCGAAAGTTGTCGGGCCGCGTGCTCGCGATGATCGATCTTGGCCGGGCCCTGAATCAGATTTTCTACGCTGCACCGGCGCAGATTCATCTCAAAGATCAGGTCGGGATCGTAAAGATAGCTGATGATCAAATCGAAGCTCGCAAAATAGTTTGCGAGTTCGCCCGGGAGTTCCGAATTCTTCGCGAAGAAGCTCGCGAGCGGGCCGTACTCGATTGAACGGACGGCTTGCGCGTAAAACCGATTCTCCGTCAGCACCGCGATGTGCTTGTAACCGAGGATCTCCACGTGCGCGTGAGAATATGCATCGCGCAACGCCTTCAGCGCCGGCAGCGTGAGGATGAAATCGCCAATCGCACCGCCGCGGATCACAAGAATCCGTTTCATTGCGCAAACCAATCAACGGGGCGAACAGCTCAGTAATTTGTGAAGGCGAGCGTAAGAATGGCAGCGCCGTAAAACAGCGCGATGCCATGCATGAGGCGCCAGCGCCTAGCGTTGCGCGCGCTCCAGTTGAGTTGATCGCGAAGTAAGTACGGGATCGTGACCCAGAACAGTCCGGCGACGATGAGCAAATAGGCGAACACTGTGACGAGTAAACGGCTCGTTTCGTAACGCAGAAACGCCGCGTCAAGGAGCGGCTCGGCGGCGAGCAAACAGAGAATTCCAAGCGCGCGCACGGCGAGAAATTCCTCAACGAAACGCAGTACAAGCACGTAACCGATCGGCAATGCAATCAGGAGCGGCCGTCGAAAAGAGGAGAATTCTCCCATCTCCATCGTCGCTAGCAGCCAGAAGCTCCAGACAAGGTCGGCCGTCAGCAAAATAACGCCGGCGACGCGAGAGCGCGGAAATCTTTGCACGACACTGGCGAGATTTGGTTTCAGCAATCCGGGCAAACTGATCAAAATTAGAAACGCGCCCACGATTATTCCCGCGGTTTGCAAAGACAAGTGGTAAATCATGCTGCGATCGTTGCTGACCGCGCGTCAGGTTTGCATGACCGGCGTCCCATACAAGCTGAATCGATTCGCCTGTTGGACCCGGACATCGACAATCTCGCCCACAAGTTCGTCGCCGCCCTCGAACACGACGATTTTGTTCGTCCGTGTGCGGCCCATTAATCGGGTAGGGTTCGTTTTGCTCGGGCCTTCTCAGAGAACTTCGACATCGCGACCAACCAGGCGTGTGCCGGCGCATCGCGCTGATTCATTCACGACCCGGAGCAAATCACGATTGCGCTCTGCTTTGACGCTTTCGTCGATTTGGTCGCTCATCTCCGCGGCGGGCGTATCGCGCCGGGGCGAATAGCGAAAGACAAAGGCGTTGTCGAATTGGATTTGTGCGACAAGCTCGCGCGTTTGCTCGTAATCGCTCTCCGTCTCGCCGGGAAAACCGACGATAATGTCGGTGGTGATCGCGGTGCCGTCGCGCGCCTGCCGGATGCGATCGACAAGATCGACATATTTCTCCGCGGTGTAAGTCCGGTGCATTGCTTTGAGAATTTTGTTTGAGCCGGATTGCAGCGGCAGATGAACGTGCTCCGCCAGTTTCGGCAGGCGCCCGAACGCGGCGATCAAATCCTCACGAAATCCGATCGGATGCGGGGAAGTGAAACGGAGGCGTTCGAGCCCGTCGATCTCGTGCACGGCTTCGAGTAATTGCACGAATGGGCTTTTGCCATCGCGCTTGGGAAACTCGTGCCGGCCGTACAAGTTCACGATTTGCCCGAGCAGGGTGACTTCCTTCACGCCACGCGCGGCGAGAGCGCGCACTTCGCGCACGATCTCACAAATTGAGCGACTGCGCTCCGCGCCGCGGGTCCGCGGCACAATGCAGAAGGTGCAATGCATGTTGCATCCTTGCATGATCGAAACGAAAGCGGTCGCCTGCCTGGGCGCGAGTTGTTGTTCGCGGATCGTTTCTTGCGAGCCCGGCTCTTCTTCAACATCGACGATCAAAAATCGCAAATCGTCCATGCACTCTTCGGTTCGACGTTGGCTGTTCGATGTTGGTTGTTGGATGTTTTCTCGCAGCCGTCCATTTTTAATTGCGACCAATTCCTCTACGTACTCGGCGACGCGATGGAATTTTTGCGTCCCGACCACAAGATCGACATGCGGCAAATTTTTCAGCAACGACTCGCCGCGCACCTGCGCCATGCAGCCAAGAAAACCGAACACAACTTCCGGCCGATCTTTCGCGATGTGTCCCAACATTCCCATTTTGCCCAGCGCCTTCTGATCGGCCATGTCGCGCACGCTGCAAGTGTTGAGTAAGACCACGTCGGCTTCCATTTCGCTCTTTACGCGCTCGTAGCCGCGCGCCATCAGCGAGTACGCCACTTGTTCCGAGTCGCGCTCGTTCATCTGGCAGCCGTACGTCTTGATGAAAAATTTCGGCATGGCGGGCGGAATAATACACGGTGGAGCGGTATTCGCCACGGAGAGATTATGCACTTTTCATCTTGTCGATCTTTCGGATTTAATTGAAGCGCGAATGGAAAAGGGGTCTCCAGCAATCGGAATCATCGGCGGCAGCGGCTTGTATCAAATGGGTGAGCTGCGTAATGCGACTGCGCATAAGATCGACACTCCGTTTGGGGTGCCATCGGACGCGCTCGTTGGCGGCAAGGTGAGCGGCCGGCAGGTTTATTTTTTGCCGCGACATGGTCGTGGCCATCGGCTTTTGCCGCATGAATTAAATCATCGGGCCAACATCTACGCCCTGCGTTCGCTCAACGTGCGCTGGATCATCGCGGTGACCGCGGTCGGCAGTTTGCAGGAGAAATATGCGCCGCGGGATGTTTTGTTGCCGTCGCAGTTTTATGATCGCACGAGCCTGCGCAGCGATCACACATTCTTCGGGAAAGGAATTGCCGCGCACATCTCGTTCGCTGAGCCGATCAGCACGAAGTTGCGAAGCATTATTGCCGAATCAGCGCGCTCGGTAGGCGTCACCGTTCACAACGGCGGTACTTACGTGAACATGGACGGGCCGGCGTTTTCCACGCGCGCGGAATCGGAGCTCAATCGCCGAAATGGTTTTGATGTAATCGGGATGACGAACTTGCCGGAAGCGAAATTGGCCCGCGAAGCGGAGATCGCGCTCGCCACCATGGCGATGATTACGGATTACGATTGCTGGAAAGAGGAAGAGGAACCGGTCTCCGCCCAGACGGTGATCGGTCATCTGATGGCGAATGCCGAGACGGCGAGGAAGGTGCTTGTCGCTGTAATCCCGCGCGTGCCGATGGAGCCGAACTGGCCGGAACATTCCGCCCTCGACTCGGCCTTGGTCACGGAACGCAAGCTCTGGCCTGCCACAACAGTGAAGAAGCTGAAACCGATTTTGCGGCGATTTCTGTAATCGCTTTCGCGGCTTGTCACGCCGAAGGTTTGCGAAGGGGTCAACGCGAAGGTGGATCGAGCAGTCCCTTGTCCGCCAGTGGGACGGACTCGTCCGGTGGCGAGCTCGATGTTAATTTGGCGGGGGCGCCGCATTTTTTTAGCATCGCCCCGGCAGCTGCCGGGCCGCTCTACCGTATCGCGCTTTGCTCTGCTTCGGCGTGGCAACCAAGGCGACGGCTACAGAAAATTCATCCGTGAAATCCGCGGTTTTAGCTCTATAGATAAAGAATTACTTGCCTTCCACGCTGAGATTATAGTAATCATAAATCAGCGGTGCAACCCAGTTTCACCCACCTATGTACGGAGCCCGAAGAATGAAAATCCAAATTGCTTCCTCTCTGCTCAGTCTCGCCTTGCTTCCCGCCTGTTCGACAACCACCCAAACTACTTCGGCAAATCAGACCAGGGAACAGAGGATGGCGGCGAAGTACGCGAGCATAGAAAACGCCGAAGAGCCAGCGCCGCCCGCGGAAGGCCCGGATGATATTCCGGCGGTGCCGGTGGATGTGAAGCGGAATCCCGGCCTCGTGCCTACGCCGCTGCTCCGCGACTCAGCGGCATCCTCAACTCCGTAATAGCGGATCTTGCGACTTCGGCTTCAGGCGTGTATGAGATTCCCGCCGTTTGCGGGACTACATCCAAAGACCCCAGGAAAGCAGGGCCGAGGCGTCTCGCCACACGGCCGTGCTGTCGCCGAGCACGACCACGATGATGTCACGGCCCGGGCGAGAACCGCTGCAAATCAAGCAATGCCCGGCGGCTTCGGTATAACCGGTTTTCATCCCGTTGCAATACGGAGAGCGTTTGAGAACCTTATTTGTGTTTTCGAGCGCGCGCGTACGGCCGTTGGCATAGCGAAAGACCAGTTGCGGAAGACAAACAATCGATCGGATCGTGGGATTGGCGTAAGCAGCGCGCGCGATGATCGACAAATCGCGTGCGCTCGAATATTGCCCGGGCACCGGTAACCCGTTCGGATTCACAAAATGCGAGCGCGTCGCGCCGAGTTCGCGCGCGCGCTGATTCATCACCTCGGCGAAGGCTTCGATGCTGCCCGCATTGTCGCGCGCGAGACAACGCGCCACATCATTCGGGCTCTTTACGAGCAACGCACGCAATAGGTCGATGCGCTGGTAGGTGTCGCCAGGTTTGATATTCAACTTCACCGGCTCTGCCAGGGTGTCGGTAAAATCAACTCTCACCGGTTGATCCAAAAAACCATGCTCAGCAATGATTAATGCGGTGAGCAATTTTTGCGTGCTGGCCGGCGGTCGTATCTCATCCGCATTCTTTTCATACAAACTTTCCCCGGTGCGTGCATCAACCATCATGACCGATCTTGCGCTCGTCGCTGGCACACCTCCGGAAACTCGCGGCGGCGAAACTTTATCGCGCTCTTCATTCGATGCGGCTTTGGTCTTTGCGTGTGGGTGCCGGGATCGAGCACGGGTCGCTTTCGGCGGAGATTCTTTCGACAAAGGCTCCGGGACACCGCTCGGCCGGACGGTTTCTTGCTCTTGGGCAAAAGTGGTGAGGGCAAATGCGAATACGCAGAAGCAAGCGATCCAATTGCGTCCGAATTTCATCGGCGGCAAATTAGGGGCAAGAATTTGTGAGGTGCAAGCACATGGCCGGCGAGAGGTTATTATAAATCACGGCCGCGCTGGATTAACTCGATCTCGTAACCCTCCGGAGCGTCGATGAAAGCAATCTTGCTTCCGCCTGAGGTTGGATGTGGTCCGTCCGAAAGCGGGTAGCCCTTGGCCGCCGCTTCGCGCGCGAACTTTTCCAGGTCGTCCACTTCAAACGCCAGGTGCGTCAAGTCGGGACCAACCCCGACCGGGCCGCTCTGATCGAATTTGCAGATTTCAATTTCTTCTTCGCTCTCGGGCGCCTTCAGAAAAACCAGTTGCGAGCCGCGGCCGGAAGTGTGCCGGCGAAGTTCCTTGAGTCCGAGAACATCCTTGTAAAACGCGACCGTCTTCTCCAGATCGGTCACCCGGTAACGAGTGTGTAAGAGTTTTTTGACCATTGCGTATCTTATTGCCCCGGCCTGCGATCAAATTCAAACTCCGGGGCGCGAAATCAAGTCATGCTCTGTCTCGGCATCGATAGCGGCACCACCAGCACAAGAACACTCGTGCTCGACATTGAGTCGGGCAAGATTGTCGCGTTCGCGCAAAAAACGTACAAGACGATTGCTGATTTGCCGCACGGCCACGCCGAACAGGCACCGCAGACATGGATCGAAGCTGTCGAAGCGACAATTCGCAAGTGCCTCGCCAAGATCGACCATCGCCAGCGTGAAGTTGTCGCGGTCGGGGTGAGCGCGCAGCAGCATGGTCTCGTCGCGCTTGATGCGAAAAACCAGCCGGTCCGCGCGGCCAAACTTTGGTGCGACACATCCACGGCCGCCGAATCCGAAAAATTGAACAGGGCTCTCGGCGGCGTCGAGGAAATGATCGAGCGCACCGGCAATGCCATGGTACCCGGTTACACCGGGCCGAAATTGTTATGGTTGAAAGAGAACGAGCCGCAAAATTTCCGCCGGATTCGAACAATTCTTTTGCCGCATGATTACATCAACTTCTGGCTGACCGGCGAGCGGCAGATGGAATATGGAGACGCATCCGGCACCGGTCTGATGGATGTGCGGACACGCACGTGGCACAAGCCGCTCCTCGAATTCATCGATAAGAATCTGGCCGCAAAATTTCCGCCGTTGCGTCCATCCACGCGGCCCGCTGGTCTGCTGCGCACTGCACACCGTGACGAATGGAAGCTGGGCCGCGATGTGCTGGTGAGCGCGGGTGGAGGTGATAACATGCTCGGCGCGCTCGGCACGGGAAACATCGAGCCGGGCATGGTCACTCTCAGTCTCGGCACTTCGGGGACGATCTACGCCTACGCGGGAGAGCCGATTGTCGATCCAAAAGGCGAGATCGCGACGTTTTGCGATAGCACGGAGCATTGGTTGCTCCTGGCTTGCACGATGAACGTCGCCTTCGCCATCGACCAGATCATGAGCTTGTTTCAATGGAACGTGCCTACCTTGGAAGCAAAAGTCGCCGGCATCCCGGTTGGCGCGCGTGGCTTGCTTTTTCTCCCTTATCTGCAAGGCGAACGGTTGCCTAACTTGCCGCGCGCTTCCGGTGTTCTCCATGGATTGAACCTCAAAAACACGAAGGCGCCTGAGATTGCGCGTGCGGTGGTTGAAGGTGTTACGATGGGCCTCGCCTATGGAATGAAGCGCATGGTCGATCTGGGAATTGTTCCGACTGAACTTCGTGTCACCGGCGGCGGCAGCAAAAGCGCAGTGTGGCGGCAAATTGTGGCCGACGTTTTTGGTTATCCCACCGTAGCATTAAAGGTCGCCGAAGGAGCCGCGCTTGGCGCCGCGATTCAGGCGGCCTGGACTTACTGCCAGGTGAAGGGGAAACCGATCGCGCTCGACAAGCTGGTGCACGATGTGGTCAAGATCGACAAGAAATCTCGTGCAGAACCGCGAAAGGAAAACCAGTCGTTCTATCAAGAGCTGCGCGGCCGTCAAATCGATCTCACCAGAAAATTGGCCACGAGCGGTTATCTCTGAGTTGCTTACCAAGAATAAAGTTGTGATTCCTTAGCCTGATGAAAATTGTGATCGCCGCGACCGGCGCCAGTGGAACGATTTATTTGCAACGATTAATCGAGCAGATCGATTGCGCCGCGCACGAGATTCATCTCATCATGAGCGCCCATGCGGAACAGGTTGCGCGGCAGGAGCTGGAAGATTTCAAAATTCCGGCGCACGTCTCGCGACATTCGGAAAACGATTTGAATGTGCCCTTCGTGAGCGGCTCGGCCCGCTTCGACGCGATGGTGATCGTTCCCTGCTCGATGGCAACACTCGGGCGGATCGCTTCCGGTTCCAGCGACAGCGCTCTGTTGCGCGCCGCCGATGTTTTTTTGAAGGAGCGCCGGAAATTAATTCTGGTCCCGCGCGAGACGCCGTGGAATTTGATTCACGCGCGCAACGTCGTGACGCTGCTTGAGGCGGGCGCGATTGTTCTGCCGGCAATTCCATCTTTTTACAGCCGGCCAGGTTCCGTCGCCGCCGTGGTCGATACCGTTGTGTGGCGTATTCTCGACCAAATCGGCCTGGCGAGTCCGCACGCCTATCGCTGGCAGGATCAAACTGCGAAACCCGCGCGTAAGAAAAGTTGAAGATCGAAGGTTGGCGCGCGCGTTGGTTGATCGCGTTCGGATTTCGCTTGCTCCAGCTTTGGGAGCGCACGCTCCGTTACGAAATCGACGATCGCGCCGGCATTGTTGGAAAACCGGTGAGCGAAAACTACATCGGCGCTCTCTGGCATAATCGCCTGTTGATCTTTCCGTTGGTTCTGCGGCGCTTTTTCCCGAACCGTCACGGCGCGGCCTTGATCAGCGCAAGTCGCGACGGCGACCTGCTGGCCGATGCAATCAAACGCTTCGCGTTCGATGTCGTGCGCGGCTCGAGTTCGCGACTGGGAGCGAGTGCGATCCGCCAGCTCAGCGATGTTCTCGCCTCCGGTCGCGACATCGTAATCACGCCCGACGGTCCGCGCGGTCCCGCCTACGAACTTGGCGCCGGCATTATTTTTCTCGCCCAAAAGTCGGGCGCGCCGGTTCTACCGGTTAACATGGAATATTCGAACTGCTGGCGGATCAAAAGCTGGGATCGATTCATTGTGCCGCGGCCGTTCGCCAAAGTGCACGTGATCATCGGCCAGCCACATCGTGTAAGATCGACAAGCACCTCCGAAGAGTTCGAAGCCGAGCGTTTGCGTTTGCAAAACGCGATGATGTCGCTGGTTGAACGACGCTGACTCATCTAGGTTCCGCGCATGGCGAAACTGATCGATGGCCGCGCGATCGCGGAAAAGGTTTATGTCGATCTTCGCCGCGAGATCGCGAAGTTAAAATCGCAAGGTGTAATACCTGGTCTGGCCGTCGTGCTGGTGGGCGATAATCCCGCCTCGCGCGCTTACGTGCGCTCGAAGGACAAAATGAGCCGCGAGCTCGGTTTGCATTCGGCGAAACTCGAGCTCCCGGCATCGACAACGCAGTCGGAATTACTTGCGCGTGTGGAGGAGTTGAATCGTGATCCAGCCATACACGGAATTCTTGTGCAGTCGCCGCCGCCGAAGCAGATCGATGAAGCCACGATCGTGCGTACGCTCAATCCGCGAAAAGACGTGGACGGTTTTCATCCGGAAAATATCGCGAAGCTTGCGCTGGGCGATCCGACCGGATTCGTTCCGTGCACACCGCTCGGCGTCCAACGGTTGCTGATCGAAAGCAAGACCGACATCGCCGGCGCGCACGTCGTCATCCTGGGCCGGAGCATGATCGTCGGCAAACCGCTCGCGCTTCTGCTCATGCAAAAAAACAAAGACGCGGACGCAACGGTGACGGTCGTGCATTCGCGTAGCCGTAATCTCGCAGAGATCACGCGCTCGGCTGATATTTTAGTCGCCGCAATCGGCCGGCCAAATTTCGTGAAAGCGGAACACGTGCGCGACGGCGCCGTGGTCGTCGATGTTGGAATCAATCGATTGGAAGACGCGACAAGCGAGCGTGGTTATCGGCTGGTGGGCGACGTCGATTTCGACGAAGTGGCAAAGAAGGCCGCCGCGATCACGCCGGTGCCGGGCGGCGTCGGCCCGATGACGATCGCGATGTTGATGTCGAACACAGTGAAAGCATGTCGCGCCGTCAATTCGACCTAACGATTTTCGCGGTCAGCAACCGCCAGATCGGCGGCTGAAATCGCGCGGCGTTCACGAAAAGCGATGCGATGCGTGGTGATAAAACAGCCGCGCGCGCCAGCCGATTGATCCAGAGTCGTCCCCGATACATGGCCCCGTGAGCGCGAGCGAATTCACGCAAAGTTACTTGCCGATCTTGTCCGCGAATGATTTTCACGATGGCGTTGGCGGCAAGTTCGCCGGAGTGAAGCGCGTAATAAATTCCTTCACCGGTGAACGGTTCCACCACGCGCGCCGCGTCGCCGATGAGAAAAAGGTTTTCGTAAACTGCCGGAATAGCCGCGCGCGTGAGTGGCGTGACAGTTCGCCACTGATGATCGCGCGCAAGACGGAACTGCTCGTCGGCCCAACTGCGGAGCGCTGGCATCCTGGAAGGCTTGCTCACGAGGCAGAGATTTAGTTCACAAGCGTCGACCGGCGCCTGGCCGGAATATCCATCCCGCAAGAATTGCAGCACAACACGATTGCCAAAACCGGCCGGTAAAGGGATGTGCGTCTGCAATGCAATGCGTTCGCGTTCCAGGCGCGGAAGCAAATTGCAAAGACGCGCCACCGTGGAGTTGCGTCCATCGGCTCCGACAAGACTGGCCGCCTCAAAAATTGTTTCTCCAGTAGCGACCGTCCAGTTATGAGACGAATTTTTTTCAATCGCGCTTACTGTCGTGGCATCGCGAATTTCGGCGCCGAGCTCGCGCGCGCGTGTAAACAAAAGATTGTCGAAGAGGCTGCGCTTGACCGCGATCTCGCTTTCATCACCAGTTGGAAGATCGACAATCACTTTTTCGCCGCCAATCGCGATAAACTCGACGGCATCGAGAATTCCATGCGGTAATTGCCGGACGCGTTCCGAGGTTTCGAGGCGTTGCAGTACCGGCCAGCAGGCGGGATTCAAGCAATCGCCACAAACTTTTTCGCGCGGGAATTTTTCGCGCTCGAGAAGGAGTGTGCGCAAGCCCGCGGCTGCGCAGAATGCGGCACATGTCGATCCACCCGGCCCGGCTCCCACGATTGCGACATCGAAGAGTTCCATTTGGATTCAGTGTCGGAAAGATCGCTTAAGCATGAAAGCGGTTTTGTTCACGCAAGGTGGATCGGCCGCTCCGTCGGGCGATGCCAAACAAATGCGGCTTTGCCGCTTAAATTAACATCGAGCAAGGGACCGCTCGATCCACCTTGCGCGGCCACTACAACGCTGGCGCGCGATTCAAAAGCAGACGAGACTGTTTTTATGAGTTGGTCTCTTCCCATTCTTCGCGTCGCCGGCATCCAGTTACGAATGCACGTGACCTTCCTGCTGCTGATCGGCTGGCTGGCATTTGGTTATTACGCGGAGGGCGGCTCGGCGGCGGCGCTTGGGCGCGTGTTTTTTATCCTGCTGCTTTTCGTGTGCGTGGTCTTGCACGAGTTCGGACACGCGTTTGCCGCGAAAGCGTTCGGCATCAACACGCCGGACATCACGCTGCTGCCAATCGGCGGCGTGGCGCGGCTGGAGCGGATGCCGGAAGAACCGGTGCAGGAATTGATCATCGCGCTGGCCGGACCGGCCGTAAACGTTGTGATCGCGCTTGGGTTGTTGGTGGCGATCGATTGGCACAGCGCGGCGGGCGCTGGGGTCTTCGAAAGTCCGAATCTTCTCTCGCAGTTGCTCGCGATCAATGTTTTGCTGTTGCTCTTTAATTTGCTGCCGGCATTCCCAATGGACGGTGGCCGGGTCTTGCGCGCCTTGCTCGCGACCCGATTCAGCTATGCCCGCGCCACGCAAATCGCTGCGAGTATTGGCCAGGGCTTCGCGTTTGTGTTTGGTTTCGTCGGGCTTCTTTGGAATCCATTTTTGATCTTTATCGCGTTGTTCGTTTACATCGGCGCGTCACAGGAGGCGGCGCTGGCGCAAATGAAAGATGTCTCACGCCGGTTTCCGGTTTCGAGTGCAATGGTGCGCGAGTTTCGTTCGCTTCCGGAAACTGCGACTCTGGAAGAAGCGGTGGACGCACTGCTCGCAACGTCACAACACGACTTTCCGGTTGTCGATGAAAACGGAAGTGTCGCGGGCATTCTGACGCGGCACGATCTTATTGCAGCTTTGCGCAAAAATGATCCGCAGATTCGCGTGGGTGATGTGATGCGGCGCGATATTCCCACCGTCACCACCGGCACACGTTTTGAAGAAGCGTTCCGCATCATGCAGGAATGCAATTGTCCGGCCGTGCCGGTGCTGGACAGCATGAAGCGGCTGGTGGGCTTGCTTACGCCTGAGAACGTGAGCGAACTGATGATGGTTCAGTCGGCGCTGCCGCGCCGGCGAGCGGTGTAATCGACGCGCCTTTGAGGTGGATCGACTGCTCCGCAGGCGATGCTAAATTAATGCGGCTTCGCCGCCATTTCTTAACATCGAGCAAGGGACTGCTCGATCCACCGGCCGATTTTTGATCTCGACGCCCCAAGCGCGCCCGCATTTTTCATTGTGCTCAATTCGATTACGATTACGAGCAAGAGCAAGAGCAAAGGATGGCATTAGCAACAAAAGAAAAACCGGACTTGCGGAAAAAAGTGCACGAAGTGCCGCACAAGCCCGGCGTGTATCTGATGCGCGACCGGTTTCATCGCGTGATTTACGTCGGCAAAGCGCGCGACCTGCGCAAGCGGGTCAGCTCCTATTTCTTGCCTTCAAAACTTGCAGTCGCGGACATCAAGACGCGCGCCATGCTCGAGGCGGTTTGGGATTTCGAGACCCACACCGTGCACAGCGAAGCGGAATCGCTCTTGCTCGAGGGCAAATTGATCAAGGAATACCGGCCGCGTTACAATGTCTCCTTTCGCGACGATAAGCGGTTCCTCCTCGTTAAGATCGACATGTCGGAGGAATGGCCGCGGTTTCGCCTGGCGCGATTTAAAAAAGATGACGGCGCGCGCTACTTCGGCCCCTATGCGCATTCGGGCGCGCTGCGGCAAACGCTCAATTTCATGCGCAAAAAAATTGGCGTGCTCACTTTTGGGCGAGGCTCTCCGACGAAACGCGAATTAAAATCGGCCACTTATCAGGTGCCGACGCGTTTGAGCGAGATTAGCCCCGAGCAATATCGCGAGCGCGTGGTGCAGGCGTGCGAATTTCTGGACGGACATTCGCGCGAGATGATCGCCGCGCTCGGAGAAGAAATGCGCAAAGTCGCCGAGAAAATGGATTTCGAGAAAGCGGCTGAACTGCGCAACATGATTGAAGATCTGCGCCACACCACCAAACCAACGCGACGCTTCACGCGCGGAACTTTGCCGAGCGCAATCGATCCGATGGCGGACGTGCAGGCGCTGGCCGACGCGTTGCAACTTCCGCGCACGCCGATTGTGATGGAGTGCTTCGACATCTCAAATATTTCCACGACGCACGTGGTGGCCTCGATGGTTTGTTTCCGAAACGGCGTGCCGGACAAGGACAATTATCGCCGCTATCGCGTTCGCACCGTTGCGGGACAGGACGATTTCGCCAGCATGGCCGAAGTCGTTAGGCGAAGATACTCGCGGATTCTGCTCGAAGCGCGCGAAGCGAATCCGGAAGCGGCGGAGTTTTCGCAGGAAACGCCGGGCGAAGCAGTCGCGCGACAGCAAGGTAGCGCAAGTATCTCGCTTGCATCTGAGATCAATTCGGAAGCCGGAGGCTTGCGCTACATTCGCTTGCCCGATCTCGTCGTTGTCGATGGTGGGAAAGGTCAGCTGTCCGCCGCCTGTCGAGAATTGCAGCGACTCGGACTGCACGGTCTGCCGATCATCGGCCTGGCCAAGGAGCATGAAGAGATTTACCGACCCGGCCGGGCATTGCCGCTGCAATTGCCGATCGACTCCGGCGCGTTGCGCTTACTCCAGCGAATTCGCGACGAGGCCCATCGTTTCGCCAACGCCTATCATCAGCTGCTCATGAAGAAGCGCATCGGAGAAAGCATTCTCGATGATTGCCCCGGCGTGAGTCAGAACCGGAAGAATTTGCTGCTACGCAGGTTTGGTTCCGTTAATCGTCTGCGAAAGGCGAGCGTGGAGCAGATTGCGTCCACCGAAGGAATTGGACGAAAGCTGGCGGAAGAAATCCATCGTTTCTTGCGGCGCCATTGAATTATCCACAGATTCCGCAGATTAACGCAGATTATTTGAAATGATCCGGGCCGAAATCTGTGAACATCTGCGTAATCCGTGGATTTTGCTTTTGCTTTTGTGTTCCAGCGGTGCGGTTGCGCAAACTTTGCAACCGTCATCGATTCCAAGCGTGACGCCCGCTCTAGAAGAAGAAACGATCATTCCGACTTTTCAGACGCAAAAACTGGCGCGCACTTACATCCTCGATATTCCCGCGCCGCGCGGCCAGATCACCGATCGTCACGGCGTGCCGCTCGCGCAGAACAAGCTCTGCTACAACGTCGCGATCAACTTTCCCACCCCGCTTGATTTTTCCGATGCGCATGCGCTCAGCTTCACGCACGAAAAGATCGACAAGGTGGAGAAATTAATCGGTCGCTCGCTCAAGATTTCAGATGAAGCGATCCTGCGTCATTATCGCAACCGCGGAATCATGCCGTTTGAAATCGCGCAGAACCTCACTCAGTCGGAGTACGACGAATTGAAAGACCGTTTACCGGCGGCGACGGTCGTGCGGCCGATTTATGTTCGCACTTATCCGAACGGAAAACTGGCTGGGCAAATCGTCGGTTACAGCGGAAAAACCGGCCGGAATCCGGACGGCATCATCGACAATCACGAAACTCTTTGGCCTGAAACCGAGGGACGTGAAGGCATCGAGCAAACGTTCAACGAAATGCTCACCGGCAAGCACGGCCAATACAATCTCACCTTCGATAAGGACGGCCGAAAAACTTCCGAGAAGTTGGTCGCGCCCCCTATGCCCGGTTACAATGTCATCACCACTCTCGATCTTCGCCTCGAGGAGTTGGCAGAAAAAGCGCTCGAAGCAAAAGCCAAACGCGGCGCCATCGTCATTGTCGATCCAAACACGGGCGACATTCTCGCGCTGGCCTCCTGGCCAACTTACGACCCGAATATTTTCGTTCCCTCGATCTCGACGGAAAGATTTAAAGCCTTGCAGGATGATCCTAACATTCCGCTCCTGCCGCGCGCGTTCCGTTCATCCTATCCGCCAGGATCGACATTTAAGATCGCGGTCGGCATTGCGGCGCTGGAAAGCGGTTCGGTCAGACCGGACGACACCTACGAATGCGTGCCTTCCATCGAGATCGGCAACCTTACGTTTCACAATTGGAAAAAAGGCGATCGCGGCGCTTTGAATTTTATTCAGGCGCTCACCGAATCGTGCGACACGTGGTTTTATCAAGTCGGAATCAAAACCGGCGCGGCGCCGATCATTGATTGGGCGCTCAAGCTGGGCTTTGGCGCGAAGTGCGGGATCCCGGTGCGGGGAGAGGCGGAAGGACGCGTGCCGAACGACGAATACATGAAAGCGACGCACGGCCGCAAGTTGCTCAACGGCGACATCGCAAACTTGTCGATCGGTCAAGGGGACACGCAGGTCACGCCGCTGCAAATGGCGCAAGCCATGGCCATCGTGGCGAACGGCGGCACGTTTTATCAGGCGCGCCTCGTGCAACAAGTGCAGACGCTCGACAACCAAATCGTGACCGCCTATCAGGTGCGCGCGAAGAAGACACTAGACCTTTCACCCGCGACGCTGGACGAACTGCGCACGGGAATGATCAACGCCGTCAACGGCGCTGGCGGCACCGGGCATGGGGCGAGCCTCGATAATGTCGAAGTCGCTGGAAAGACAGGGACCGCGCAATGGGGACCAAAAAATAAGGAGCGCACCGCCGCGTGGTTCGCGGGGTTCATGCCGGCCGATCAACCGCAATATGCTTTCGCGGCGCTCTATGAAGGCGATGTTGGCAGCAAAGTCCACGGCGGTTCCGCGGCCGCGCCGATGATCGCGGACATCTTCAAAGATATTTACAAAGGGCAGCCGCCGAGCGCACGTCGTCAGCGTCGCGAGCCCGAGCGCGGACAAAAAATTCCGCGCGCCGAGCCGGTGGAGGAAGATGAATCGGATTAACCGCACCGAAATTGTAGGGCAACCGCTCCGGTTGCCAAACCCATCGGATGGCAGGCGGAGCGCATGCCCTACAAGTTCAGAAGTTACGCGGCCGCCGGCTCTTTCGCCATTTCCATTGTTCCTTTGAACTTTGGCTGCTCCGGTTCGAGACCGAAGTTCTCGACGTAGAGAGTTTCGATCTTTCCCATGTCGTCGGCTGTGAGCGGCGGACATTCCGGGGCTTTCGCGAATTCAATCAACTGCTCTTCGTTGTAAATGTTCGGCAAGGTGGAGGCGACGCGATCATCCGCGAGCAACCATTGCAAGGCGGCTTGCCCAAGCGTGCGCTCAGAGTTTTCGAGAAAGCGCAGCTTGTCGATCTTCTTGATTCCGTTGAGCAACCAACTGCGCGGACGATGGCTACGATGATCGCTCGCCGGAAATGTTGTCTCCGCGGTGTACTTTCCCTCGAGCATTCCCGATGAATGCGTGACACGGATGAGGAACATTGTGTCTTTGCCCGCGTCGGTCGCGGCATCATGCAGCGCGCGACCGGGATGTTGCTCGAGCAAATTGAGAATGTGCTGCAGGCTCGTGATGTCGCGCTCGCGAATGCAATTGATTCCTTCGCAAAGCCACCCAATCGCCGGACCGAGCGCGATGCCGTAGTACCGAATTTTGCCAGCTCGCTTCATTTTTTCAAGCGTCGTCCACAGCGCATCGTCGTAAACCTGTTCCATTCGGATGTTGTGCAACTGCAGCATGTCGATCCGATCGGTCTTCAATCGTTGCAGCGCCGCGTCCGTCGCGCGCATGATCGCTTCCGGCGAAAAATCCTGCGGAATCTCGCGCTGACCGCGCCCGCGCGCTTCGCCGTGGGTCACAAAATCGTAGCCGACTTTGGTTGCGATCACGATTTCATCGCGCTGTTTTGGAAATGCCTTTGCGATCAGCTCTTCGCTTAATCCATTTCCGTAAGTGTCGGCCGCGTCGAAAAGCGTGATCCCGAGATCGAACGCCTTGTGCATGAGCGCAACCGCCTCGCCTTCGGTGAAATTTCCCCACCAACCGGTCGAAATTGTCCAGAGGCCAAAGCCGACTTCGCTCACGGCGAGGTCGGTATTCTTGTAAGTGCGAAAACGCATGTCCTGATAGGCAGGCTACCGAAGCGATAGGGAAGGCGCAAGGAGGACAGGCGTCTCGCCGGCCATGGCAGACGGGCCTCTGGCCTGTCCAGCAGCCGAGACGACTGCTTGCCATGACAGGCGAGACGCCTGTCTTCCAAATTCGATATTGAACGTTGGGCGTTGGACGTTGAACGTTTTCTTTATGGAGTCGGAAAAGGCGAGCGCTCTCTTGATCGTTGGTCATGGCTCGACCGTGAATCCGGATTCGAGCGTGCCCACGCTGGCTCACGCGGCCGAGATTCAGCGCCGGAAAGTTTTTGCCGATGTTGGCTGCGCGTTCTGGAAAGAGGAACCGAGTCTGCGGGACGCGCTTTTTTTGTTCAATCCAGAAGCGGTTCGAGAAGTTTACGTCGTGCCAAACTTCATCAGCGAAGGTTATTTCACACAGACGGTGATTCCGCGCGAGCTGGAGCTGAAAGGGCGAGTGACAAAGCGCCCCAGCGGACAAGTCTGGGAATATTGCGAGCCAGTCGGAAATCATCCGATGATGACAGAGTTGCTTTTGCAGCGCGCGGCCGAAGTCGCGCGCGACGTCGATCTAAGCGAAACGAGCTTGCTCATCGTCGCACACGGCACGGATTTGAACGAGAACAGCGCGGTGGCGGCGAAACGCGAAGTGGAAAAAATCCGCGCGCTCGGAAAATATGCGGATGTGCTCAACGTTTACATGGAAGAAGCGCCTTTGGTGGCGGATTGGAGGAAGTTAACGAAATCGCCAAATGTCGTGGTCGTTCCGTTCTTCATTTCGGACGGTCTCCACAGCTACGAAGACATTCCCGCGTTACTCGGGATCGCGAAGGCAAGATCGGCATCTGCGCGCGCGGCCGCTTCGGGCGAAGTCTTCCGCCACAATCCGTACAAGATCGACAGTCGCTCCTTGTTCTATGCGCCTTCCATCGGCACGGACAAGCGCTTTGCCGATATCATCGTCGCGCAAGCGCTGAAGTTTAACGACATAAAATAATTCCCGCTCGCTCTGACGATTTTTTGAACCAGATTACTCCCCCGCGATGAAAGCCGAGACGATCAAGCAGCTTCAGGAGCTCGGCTGTTTTGTTCTCGCCAACGGCTGCAACAAAAAGGGGATGCGCAACGTGGCGGAGATGATTCGCGCGGCGCGCAATTACCGTTGGATCGGTATTTACAAGGTCACGAAAAAGGAGTTCGTGATTTTTTCGGAAACGGGCGACGAGCCGCCGGCCTATCCGCGTTTCCCCATCACACAAGGGTTGTGTGGCGCGGCCTTGGAATCGCGCAAACCGATCGTGGTGGGCGATGTGCGAAAAGATTCGCGCTATTTGCCGACGTTCCATAGCACGCGCTCGGAAATTATCGTGCCGATGATCAACGAGCATAAGCACGTCGTCGGTATGCTTGACGCCGAGAGCGACAAGGCGAATGCATTTGGAAACGAAGATCGACAATTCCTCGAGCGCGCCGCTGGTCTGATTGCCCATTGCCTGGTGTAACTAATCGAAAACGGCGCAATGCCCGATCTCATCGCGCGAAGTCTTGAAACTGCGCTGAGTGGCTCCTGTCGAGTTGGGCAAATTTTGATTCGAAGAATAAACGGCGGCGGTTTCGTTCTCTCACATTGCGATGATGGCGGCCGCGATGACTTGCAGCGCTTCCAGAATCCGGAAGACGCCGCTGAAATTGCGCGCTACGACGATGCGGGAAATTATCGGCCACTGAAGACGGCGCCGAATTTGCGGCACGGCTGGCGATTGGAGCTTGTTGATCTTACGCAATTGCGGCGCACCCTTGATTATTTCTATCCGGGCAGGTTGGCAATGTTCGCCGCGTGGAAAGAAAATCGCCTCGCGATGAGGCCGTTGCGCGAAACGTTGACTCGACAATCAGGGATGTATCGCGTCGCGGCGAAAATTTCGGATGAGGAGATCAACGATCTCGTGGGAAATTTTTGTCGATCCAACGGTGGATGTTTGCGCACCATTTTATGGAAGCGCGACGAGCGCGGGGCCGTTCCATCGACGAAGTTGCCTGCGGAAAAATTTGATGCGGCGCATGACCAGACCGAGGCAACGAGCGGGCCGCGGCCAGCCACCGCTACAACTATTCCGCTGCTTTGCCAGGAAGCGTGCAATCTGCTCGTGAACGAATGCCGCCAGGCCGTGAAAGGCGAAAGCGCGCCCGGTCTGTAGCGGCGCACTGTGAGCGTCGCACTATTTTCCATCGATATTTGCGACGGTCATAGACCGCCGCTACAGCAGAAACATGATCCTGCGCGCCCGCATTGTCGTGACGATGCACGGCGCGCCGATTGAGAACGGCGCGGTCGCGATCGAAGGAAATCGCATTGTCGATGTTGGATTGCTCAACGAAGTCAAATCGCGCAACTCCGGTGATGTTGTCGATCTGGGCGAGCAAGCGTTGCTTCCGGGATTGATCAACGCGCATTGCCATCTCGATTACACTTGTTTGCGCGGGAAAATTCCGGCGCAAAAATCTTTCGCCGATTGGATTCGCGCGATTAACGCAGCAAAGGCGAAACTTTCCGGGGAAGACTATCTGGCGTCGATCGCGGATGGATTCGCCGAAGCGAAGAAGTTTGGCACGACGACGATCGCGAACCTGGAGGCGTTTCCGGAATTGGTCGCGAAGATTCGCTCACCGATTCGGACATGGTGGTTTGTGGAGCTGCTCGACGTACGTTTGCCGGAACGGGCAAAAGACCTTGTCGATCTTGCAATCGAATCGCTGAAACAGGCGACAAATTGGGGATTGGCGCCACACGCGCTGTTCACCGCGTCAGCGGATTTGTATCAGCGTTGTGAAGAAATTGCATGTCGCGAAAACATTTTGCTAACGACGCATTTGGCCGAGTCGCGTGAGGAGATGTCGATGTTTCGCGACGCGTCGGGGCTGCTTTACGAATTTATGAAAGGGATTGGGCGTCCGATGGATGATTGCGATCATGAGACGCCGTTGGCGCTGTTCGTCGGCCATCGCGGCCTACCGGAGCGTTGGATCGTCGCGCATTTGAACGAACTGGCGGAAGGCGATTTTGATTTGCTCGCCAGATCGAGAAGAAAATTTCACGTCGTGCATTCGCCGCGCAGCCACGGTTATTTCGCGCATTCGCTTTTTCCGTTCGAAAGATTGCGCGCGCTTGGATTCAACATTTGCCTGGGCACGGACAGTCTGGCGAGCAACGAGGATTTGAGTTTGTTCGCGGAGATGCGCGCGTTTCAACGCAGCGAACCAACAGTTTCGCCGAGCAAAATTTTCGAGATGGTGACGGTGAATCCGGCGCGCGCGTTGCGGCAGGGGAATGCGCTCGGCAAGATTCGTCCGGGCTTTTACGCCGATTTCGTCAGCATTCCGTGCGCAAGATCGACCCGCCTCAGGCGGGTTTATGAGAAAATCATCGCGTTCGATCGGCCAGTGGATTGGATGATGGTGAATGGGGAAATAAAGTAGCGCCAAGCTTCCAGCTCGCGACCGTTTGGAATGCAGGCGGGACACTTGCGCTACCTTTCATTCTCATTTCCGCTTTCTTTTTCTCAATTCTGAAATATTCTCCGCGCTGAGATTTTATGGCCAAGATCATGATTGTCGATGACGAGCCAGCCATGGTGGAGGTCATCGTGACGCTTTGCCGCGAGAAGGGGCACCAGGCTTTCCCATTCAATTCCGCGACAAAGGCGGTTGAGCAGCTCGACAGCGTTCAACCGCAAGTGGTGATCGCGGACATCAAGATGGAGACCATGACCGGGTTCGACGTGCTGCGGCATGTGCGCGAGCATCATCGGCAAACGGCGGTGATTTTAATCACGGCCTACGCCTCGGTCGAGACAGCGGTCGAAGCGATGAAGATGGGCGCGTATGATTACGTGACCAAGCCGTTCAAGATCGATGAGCTGCAAATGACGGTGCAGCGCGCGCTCGATTATCAAGCGGCCCTGCGGGAGAACGTTTATCTGCGGAAGGAGCTAAAGAATCGTTATCGCTTCGAGAACATCATCGGCACGAGCCGGAAGATGGAGCAGGTTTACAATCTCATTAACAAAGTGGCCGACACGGACAGCACCGTTTTGATCCAAGGGGAAAGTGGCACCGGCAAAGAGCTGGTCGCGCGCGGCCTGCATTTCAACAGCAATCGGCAGCATCATCCCTTCGTCGCAATCAATTGCAGCGCGCTGCCGGAAAATCTTCTCGAATCCGAATTGTTTGGGCACAAGAAGGGCGCGTTTACCGGCGCGGTGGCTGACAAGCGTGGTTTGTTCGAAGAGGCGAATCTCGGCACGATTTTTCTGGATGAGGTAAACTCGATGGCCCCGCCGTTGCAGACAAAATTGCTGCGCGTTCTGCAAGAGCGCGAGGTGCGGCGGGTCGGCGATAACAAGAGCGCGCCGGTGAATGTGCGCGTGGTGGGCGCGACGAACGAGCCATTGCAACCGAAGCTTAAGGACGGGACGTTTCGCGAAGATCTTTATTATCGGCTGGCGGTCATTCCGGTGGAGATTCCGCCTTTGCGCGAGCGCCTGGAGGATGTGCCGCTGCTCGTGCATCATTTCTTGCAGAAGCAAGCGAGTGCGGCTGGAGGTGAACCAAAGAAGATCGATCCCCAAGCAGTCGATATTTTGTGTCACTACAATTATCCGGGCAATGTGCGCGAGCTGGAGAATGCGATCGAGCGCGCCTGCGTTTTGTGCGAGAACGATCTGATTCTGCCGGGCGATTTGCCGCCGCACATCGTGAGCGAAGCGCAAGGCGGGAACGCGGAGCAGGCGATGGCGGCGATGCCGGTTGGACAAACTCTCGACGAATTTATTCAGCAGCAGGAGCGCGGTATAATCGAAGCGACTCTCGCGCACTGTGGCGGTTCGCGCGAGAAGGCAGCGAGCATGCTCGGCATCAGCATGGCCACGCTTTATCGCAAGGTAGAACCGAAGAGCAAAAAATGAGCGTCAAGGAGCGGTCGCCGCGGCGACCGGGGGCGATTTGGAAATCGCTCTTCCTTGGTTTGTTAGATCGACATGCAGCGAAAAAAGCACGCTGAACCGAGCACCCGGGAAATGGAACGCATCAACTGGATGGAGTTTCGTGAATGGGTGCCGGCAAAAATCAACACGGTCTTGCTGCCGCTGGGAACGATTGAGCCGCACGGGGTCACCGCCAATGGCGCGGACATTCTCGCACCGGTCGCAATGGCGCGCGCGATCGCCTCGCGCGTCCACGCGATGATCGCGCCAGTGATTCCATATGGATTGACCGGCATCATGGACGCGTATCCAGGCAGCTTCACCATTCCCGAAGATGCCTATCGCGCTTATGTCCGCGCGGTCGTGGTTGGTCTGGCGACAAACAAATTCAAAAACGTTATTTTGCTAAACGGCCACGGCGGCAGCCAGACCGCGATTCTCAGCGCGCTCGCGCAGGAGGCCGGACGCGAAGCCGGCGCGAGAATTCTGCTTGTGAACTGGTGGTCTTATTGCTCGGACGTGACCCTGGAAGTGTTTGGCCAAGACGGCGGCCACGGCGCTGAAAATGAGACCGCCTACATCATGGCGATCGATCCTGCGCTCGTGCGCAAAGAGCGTTACAAGCCTGAGATGGCGACTCCGATTCCGCCGCCCAACACCTGGAGCGCGTATCCTTTCCCGTCGAGCATCACGCTTTATAAGGAAGGCCAGGGTTATCCGAAATTTGATCCGGCGAAAGCCAAGACCTACTTCACGAAAGTGAACGACAAAATCGCCGGCCTGATTAAGGAAACGATCAAGAAATGGGACATGGCGGGATTGTGACGCCAAGCTGGATTTGTGATTCTGAATGCCGGAAAATTCAACCGCGGATTGCTCGCCACGGGACGAGTCCGTCGGACTGGTGGACGCGGATAACGCGGATCACGGGGATTGGAATAGAGATCCGGATTTTCTTCGCGAAAATGGCCGAGCGTTTTAAAGGTGGATCGGCCCGGCAGCTGCCGGGGCGATGTCAAATAAATGCGGCTTGGCCGCCTAACCTAATTTAACATCGAGCAGGGAACTGCTCGATCCACCTTGAAGACCCCGGGCTATTTTCAAAAGAGAAATTGAGATTCCCCTCCCGATTTCCGATTTCTGACGTGTGACCTCCCTCTCCTTCCCTCGCGCGCCGCCCGCTCGCGAAAGCTTTCGGAGTAGCCTCCTCCGCGAAGGCGGCCGGTCTTAGCCGCGCTTGCCGAAGATCTTGACTTGGTCGGCGGCCGTTTGCAGCTCGTCCAGTTGTTGCAACGCGGCTTCCTGCTTCTTCAATGTTTCCTCGTTGGCCACTTTCATTTCCTGAAGCGACCTGAGCGCGGCTTGGAGCGCCTCGGAATTCTGGGCCGCCGGAGTTGAGGTGGTCGATGAAACAGTCGCTGCTGAAGCTGCCTGGACAACGATCGGAACGGGCGACTGCGCCTTTGCCGCAAAGACCGACATCCCCGCAAAGATCGACATGAACAGAATTCGTCGTCTCATACAGTCCATTTAGCGACCTCGGCTCGAAAAGATTCGCGCGGTGTGCAGAGTCTCGGCCAGGTCTGCGAGTTTGGCGTCAATCTTAGCCTGGTTTGCGAGGATTTGCGCTTGTTGTGCCTGCACTTCTTTGACGAGGGCAAGAAGTTGTCGTTGCTCGTTTTCTGGGTCGGGCACCTGCGGGGCGCTGGAGAGCAGCGCGAGCGGCATCACTGCAAGGAGAATGGCGAGAGAGATGCGTTGCATTGGAAAAAAATCGGCTCACCGAATTGAAGAGCAAGTCGTGTTCCCGGGCGGATTTTTTGCCCGGCAAAAAGGCGTGGATCGACATGTAGGGCGCGCAAATTGCTTGCCTCTCCCCGTCGAAGTCCGTAAGCTCCGCATATGGCCGGCCCAGGCATGCACCAGTCGCAGAATCTTTCTCTGCAGCAGGTGCTCGCGCCCCAACTCCAGCAGAGCCTCCTCATCCTGCAGGCGCCGCTTCTCGAGCTGCGCAACCTCGTCCAACAGGAGATGGAAACAAACCCGGTGTTGGAAGAGCTAGCGAATGAGCCGGATGCCGACGAGCGCAGCGAGGCCGACACCGCCGCGGACGAGAAATTCAAAGAGGAATTCGATAAGCTGGCCAAGCTTGATGAGGAGTGGCGCGATTACATGGCGCAATCGAGCAGCTACGGCGGCCGTTCGCAAGAAGCGGAAGATAAACGGCAATTCTTTTTTGATTCCATCGCCACGCAAGAGACGCTCCAGCAGCATCTCATGGGGCAACTCAACCAAAACGTGCTCAACGCCAGCGATCGCAAGACCGCCGAGCTCATCATCGGCAACATCGACGATAACGGATTTCTCCAGACCACGCCGGAGGAAATGGCGCTCAACACCGGCATCCCGCGGGAGGACTTCGAGAACATGCTCACGCTCATCCAGAGTTTTTATCCTCCCGGCGTGGGCGCGCGCGATTTGCGCGAATGTTTGCTCATTCAATTGAAGCGCGAGGGCAAGCAAAACAGCCTCGAGTACAAAATTATTTCCGAGCACATGCAGGATCTCGGCAAGCGGCGTTTTCCGGAGATCGCGCGGCGAATGGGCATCAGCGTCGAGCAAGTCCAGAAATGCGCCAATAACATCGCGCAGCTCGACCCGCGTCCGGGCCAGATTTTCGCTGCCGCTCCGCAAAATTACGTCTTGCCCGATGTCACGGTCGAAAAAGTAAACGGCACCTACCAAGTCATCCTAAACGGCGAACAAATTCCGCACCTGCGCATCAGCAACACCTACAAAGACATCATGGCGCAGGACGGAAATGGCGGCGAAGTCAAAGATTACATCCGCGACAAAATCCGCAGCGGCAAATTCCTCATCAAATCAATCCACCAGCGCCAGCAAACCATTTCCAACATCGCCCACCAGATCGTCAAGCGGCAGCGCGACTTTTTTGAGCACGGCTCGGCGCATCTCAAACCGATGACCATGGTGCAAATCGCCGACGCGGTCGGCGTGCATGAGACCACGGTCAGCCGCGCCATTTCCGGCAAATACATGGCCACGCCGCAGGGCGTCTTCGAAATGAAATATTTTTTCACGCCCGGTTATCAAACGTCCAGCGGCGAATCGATGAGCAACACGAGCGTGAAAGGGGCCATCTTCGACCTGGTCAAAAACGAGGATGGCAACGCGCCCTTGAGCGACAAGGAGATTGTCGAAATTCTTAGCAAGCGCGGCATCCCGATCGCGCGCCGCACCGTCGCGAAATATCGCACCGAGCTCAATATTCTGCCGAGCAACATGCGGCGGAAGTACTAAGCGATGGAGTAATGGAGCAACGGAGTAGTGGAACTGAAATCAGCTTCTGACACCACTCCACCTCTCCAACACTCCACCATGACGCCGTCTCTCCGCGCGGCCGTTATCTCCGAATGGCGCGGCCTGCCAGAGAAAAAGGCGCCCCCGGATCGATTTCACACCACCGGGGAGCTGCTGCCCAAGCTCATGCAACGGCTCGGCCTACGCGAGCGTTTGCACGAAACAGAGGTGATCGACGCCTGGGCAGAAATCGTCGGCGAATTTATCGCTGCGCATTCTTCGCCGGTCGCGCTGCGCGAAGGCATTTTGTATGTGCGCGTCCTCCAGCCGGCGCTCCATTATGAGCTCGAACAAGTTTCCAAGATCGACATCCTGCGAAAGTTGAAGCAGCGCTTCGGCGGCAAAACCATTCGCGACGTGCGTTTTCGCGTCGGCTGACTTCGCTTCTCCGACGGCGGGCCAAGTTCTTCCAAAATCTGCAATTCGCAGCCGCTCGGCCACTACTGCAACACATAGACTTCCACCAAGGCGTTGCCGGCAGTGTCATTCCTCGGTTGAGCGCTATTGCCGCGAATTCAAGCGAGTCGCCGCTTGGGCAAAGCGTGTCCGAAACTTTATGCTTGTAAATCGGCGACTGTTCCGCCAAACCGGATGACATTATGAAAATCCTATCTGGAACATCTAAACTCGTGATCCTAGCGGCGATCGGGGCCCTGGCGGTCCTCATCTTCCAAGCGTGCAAAACAACACCGCTTGCAGCCAAACGAAAATTCGGTCTTGAAATAACGGAACCCTCTCATCTTCGCGACCCAGCGGCGTTTGTGAAGGCGTTGCGAACTCTTAGCAACAGCGCCTCCTGGGAATTCCATATCGTTTATGATAACGGCAAGTCTGAGGACTTTCACAGTGCCTCGACGCTAAGTATTAAGACTGATAAAGTTACGATGTCCGAGATAGCGAAAAAGGCATCGGCTGGGGAGCTTACCGCTATCGGGTCGAACCTCACACAGCGTCTTTATTCTCAGAACCTCGGGGACATACAGATTGTCCTCGACCAATTGAGAAAGTAGCAGCGTAACTGACGACGGCTTTTCTGAAAATCCGACCAGTCTTGCGCCAAAAGACTGTTTATTTGGCATGCTTCCTCCTGCATTTTTTGCTGATAATCACAGTCTCTTGTCATGAGACGCTGTGGTTAGTGGGCCGGGGACTAACGATATTTCCATCGTCTTTCGACAGCTTTTCGCAGAAGGCTGAAAAAGGCACAGCCGCGGCCTTAGGCCAGCATTTGCTAAAGTCGAATCCGTTGCGCCAGACGCTTGCAACCTATTTGCACCTCGCCGGCATAGAAACGGGCTATGGCTACTTTGCGCCTAATGTGCCAGGCAGTTACAACCTAGTCTTTGAGTTATACTACCCAGACGGTCGAGTGGAATACGAGTGGCCGCGCGTTAATAGCGCCGCCGCTGGCTTACGTATAGCCGGGTTGCTGGACGAGATTGGACGCACTCGTTCTGACGCGTTGCGGGAGCATATGGTCAAGATGATGGCCTCCTCGATCTGGCACGAACATCCCGAGGTAAAGACGATGCGCGCCCTGTTGGGATCGGTTATTCTGCCTAGCCTCCGTGATTTTGCACGCGGCAAAGAAGAGTCTTACGAGTTTTTGTATGCCTACGATTTCAGCCTTGGCGACGAATCAACAGAACCGGCAAATAGGTAGAGCGGATGGACGCGTGGAGGGGACGGCTGCTACAGTTCCTATTCCCAGTCGAATCGGATAGATGGTTGATTGTTTTACGACTCGGTCTCGGTCTTCAGGTGATACTTTACTCTCTATCCCTGCTCAACGATTGGAACTATCTGTTCGCTGCGACAGGGAAGGGCTTGATTACCCGGAACTTGGCAGAAGCGCTGCTGTCTCTTGAGAGCCGTTTCGTCCCCAGGCTTGGGTGGATAATCGCACTCGGAGCGCACGTTGGCCTGCGTGAAGAGACGGTCCTCTCCGCTGCGTGGATCTGTTTGCTTGCGGCTGGCTGCGCCCTGCTTGCCGGTCTTTTCTGCCGATGCTCTGCGATTCTGGCTTGGTGCCTTCACCTATGTGCAGCCAAGAGCGGAGCATTCGTGTCGTATGGTGTGGATAACTTTATGACGATCGGGCTCTTCTACTTGATGTTATCTCCGCTGCCGGACCGGTACTCCCTCGATCAGCGATGGCGAAAATTCCGGCCAAAAGATCGACAAATTCTCGGTTTTTATCGGCGCGTATTACAGGTTCACATGTGCCTCATCTACTTTTTCGGAGGCATCACGAAGTGTTTGGGGAGCGGATGGTGGAACGGAGCAAATATTTGGCGCGCACTGACACGCCCGCCTTTTAACATCATCTCCCCAGAGATTCTGGTTAGATGGAAGTATTTTCTGCCCGTCCTTGGGATTTCTATCTGTCTGATCGAGACGGGATACCCAGTTTTCATCTGGCTGAAAAAGACGCGAATGATTTGGCTGATATGCGTTCTCGGAATGCATATTGCAATCGGTGTTACGATGGGGATGTACTTGTTCGCGCTGATCATGATCATTCTAAACGCTGCGGCGTTTGGGCCAGGCGTCCGCGGTACGGAGAGCAAAGGAAGCGCTGCGGCAGACGCCAGGCCGCGTCGCTTTAGCGCCCATGTTTGAACCAAATAACCTTTCGTAAGTGGGACTGCGGGCTTGTCTGAAAGCGTAGAACGCGCTTGTGCGCCGCCGAAAATCTGCGATACGCGTACTAATGATCGGTCAGGGGGCAGCGCGATGATAGCCCGCCACCCACATGAAGACCTTCTTTGAGGAACTGAAAAATCGGCGCGTTTATCGCGTCGCCATTGCCTATGCCATCGCAGGCTCGGCTACAGTCCAAGTCGTCGGGACAGTACTGCCTATATTCCATGCGCCGGATTGGGCCCAACAACTATTTGTTGTTCTGGTAGCTTTGGGCTTTCCCTTCGCGCTTGTTCTGGCGTGGAGCTTCGATGTCGAAGCGGGCACAATCAAAAAAGCGGGTGCTGGCCCTGGCGGCACCGTGGTCGCAAACCAGCGCCGAGTGTGGATTGTGGCCGCCCTGGGTTCAGTCATCGCGATGTTGGGACTCGGAGCTTATTGGTTCTGGCACCCACGGACAACTGACTTGCACCTGGAACCAGCGGCCGCCCCTGCCATTGTCGAGAAGA
>Ga0184619_10000029_pt1 | contig 47652 bp, 35 predicted proteins | sample PLM0_60_b1_FD_133146 | JGI IMG/M metagenome (GOLD analysis project Ga0184619, IMG submission 133146) | Groundwater sediment microbial communities from an aquifer in East River, Colorado, USA - PLM0_60_b1 | ecosystem: Environmental > Terrestrial > Soil > Riparian zone | place: USA: East River...
GCTGCTCGCGGCCGAGAACGTGCACAAGCGCTTCGGGGGCGTCGAGGCGCTTAGCGGCGTCAGCTTTTCGATTTCGCGCGGCCAGATCTTCGGGCTGATCGGCCCGAACGGCGCCGGGAAGACCACGCTGTTCAACCTGCTCACCGGGCTCTACCCGGCTGACCGCGGCCGCTTTCTTCTCGACGGAAGAGATCTCACCGGCCTCAAGCCCGACAGGATAGCGGCGCGGGGCATCGGGCGCACTTTCCAGAACATCCGGCTCTTCGCCAATCTGTCCGCTATCGAAAACGTCATGATCGGCCGCCATGTCCGCACGCGCGCGGGGGTCCTAGGCGCAGTGCTGCGCGATCCGGCAACGCGTGCCGAAGAAGCGGGAATCGAGCGGCGCGCGGCGGAACTGCTCGACTACGTCGGCATCCGCGCCCGGGCGAATGATCCGGCGGGGAGCCTTGCGTACGGCGATCAGCGGCGCCTGGAGATCGCGCGCGCGCTTGCAACCGACCCCGTCTTGCTCGCTCTGGACGAGCCCGCGGCGGGAATGAATGCGTCGGAGACCAAGGGGCTCCGAGCGCTGCTCGAGCGCATTCGCGGGGACGGCACGACGCTGCTCCTCATCGAGCACGACATGCGCGTGGTCATGAACGTATGCGACCGGGTGCTGGTTCTCGACTACGGCAAGCGCATCGCGGAGGGTGTGCCGGCCGAAGTGCAGGGCGATCCGAAGGTGATCGAGGCATACCTGGGAACGGCTGTCGCGTGAGCCTCCTTGAAATTCGCGGCCTGGAGGTCCGTTACGGCGGGATCCGCGCCGTGAAAGGCATCGACCTGGAAGTCGGCGCGGGTGAGATGGTGTGTCTCATCGGCGCAAACGGTGCAGGAAAATCCTCGACGCTGCGTGCGATCTCGGGCCTCGTGCCGACGGCGCCGGGCGCGGTGCGCTTCGACGGCAGCGATCTCGCCGGCATTCCCGCGTTCCGGCGCGCGCGCGCGGGCCTCGTCATGGTGCCCGAGGGACGCGGCGTGTTCGCGCAGTTGAGCGTCGAGGAAAATCTCGCGATGGGTGCATACGTGCGCGCTGACGCCGAAGTCCAGTCGGACCGCGCCCGGGTGTTCGAGATTTTCCCTCGGCTTGCGGAACGGAGCCGCCAGACCGCGGGCACCCTGTCCGGCGGCGAGCAGCAGATGCTCGCCATCGGGCGCGCTCTCATGAGCAGGCCGAAGCTGCTCGCGCTGGATGAGCCGAGCATGGGACTCGCCCCGATCGCCGCGCAGAAGATCCTGCAGGTGATCCGCGACATCAACCGCAGCGGCGTCACCGTGCTGCTGGTGGAGCAGAACGCCCGAAGCGCGCTTGCGCTGGCGCACCGCGCCTACGTCATGGAAAGCGGGGAGATCACGCTCTCGGGAGAAGCGCGCGCGCTGCTCGTCGATCCCCGGGTGCGCGAGGCCTATCTCGGCGAGGTCATGGGGTAAGCAGGAATATGAGCGATGGAGGACTGGCCGTGTTTGACGCAAGGCACCGGGCGCTCGCGCACCTGTGGGCCGTGCTGCTTCTGTTCTGGGGGGTCACCTGCGGCGCGCAGGATTTCCCCTCGCGACCGATCCGTCTGATCGTGCCGCAGGCGCCGGGCGGCGGAACCGACATCCTCGGCCGCAACGTGGCCCAGAGGCTCGGCGAGCTGCTGCGCCAGCCGGCGATCGTCGAAAACCGGACCGGCGCCGGATCTCTCGTCGGAACCGAGTACGTCGCCAAAGCGCCCGCCGATGGCTATACGCTGCTCGTGGGCGGCATCTTCAACATCGTCATGAACAAGGCGCTGATCAAGAACATCTCTTACGATCCGCTTCGCGATTTCGTCCCGCTCGGGTTTACCTCCGCCTATCCTTTCGTGCTTCTCGCGCGTTCCGACCTTCCGCCCTCAAATCTTGCCGAGCTCGTTAAATACGCGAAAGAAAGGCCCGGGACTCTCACCTACGGATCGGCGGGAATCGGGACCCTGCAGCACGTCTGGGGAACGATCCTCTTCAAGAGCCTAGGCATGGATGCGCTGCACGTGCCGTTCAAAGGCGCCGCCGCCGCCCACCAGGAGATGATGGCCGGACGCCTCGACCTGTTGTTCGACAACATGTCGGCGTCCAAGCAGTACGTCCAGTCGGGGCGCCTCAAAGGCCTGGTCGTGTCCTCCGCCGGAAGATCGGGCCATCTTCCGGAGGTGCCTGCGATCAACGAGACCGGCCTAGTGAAATTTGAAGGCGAGAGCTGGTTCGGCCTCTTCGCGCCCGCTGCCACACCCGCTCCCACAGTCGAGATCCTGCGCAAGGCGCTGACCGGCATCGTCGCCGATCCGGAATTCGCCGCGCGCATCGAACGCGACGGCGGCCGCGTTCTCGCGATTCCGCCGCGCGAACAGCATCGGTTCATGCAGGAGGAGATCGAGCGTTGGACGAAGCTCGTCGCCCAGTACGGCGTGACGGTGGACTAGGCCTCCGCGGCGCGCGCTACGGCGCCTTGTCGGCGGCCGTAGTGAACGAATCTGCGAAGAATTCGTTTTCCGGCAGCCGGCATTTCTGGATGAAGTCGCGCCGCGCGGAATCCACCATGATGGGCACGCCGCAGGCGTACACCTGGTGGCCGGAAAGGTCGGACAGGTCCTCCATCACGGCGCGGTGCACGAACCCCGCCCGGCCGCTCCACTGGTCTTCCGGCAGCGCGTCGGAAATCACCGGCACGTACTCGAACCCCGGCTGCTCGGCGACCCAGCGCTCCGCCAAACCGTTCAAGTAAAGATCTTTCGGGCGGCGTGCGCCCCAGTAAAGCCTCATGGGGCGCGCGAGGGCCTTCTTGAACGCGGCTTCGATGAGCGCCTTGATCGGCGCGAAACCGGTGCCCGAGGCGACGAGCACGATGGGCTTATCGGACTCCTCGCGCAGGAAGAACGTTCCGAACGGCCCTTCGAAGCGCAGGATATCGCGCTCCTTCATGGTCTGGAACACGTGATCGGTGAACGACCCGCCCGGCACGTGGCGCACGTGCAGCTGCACGAACTCGTCGTCGTGCGGCGCGTTGGCCATGGAAAAACTCCGCCGCGTCCCGTCCTTCAAGAGGATGTCGATGTACTGGCCGGGGAGAAACATCAGGCGCTCGTTCGCCGGGAGCTTCAGATAGACGATCATGGCGTCGTCTGCGGCGCGCTCCAGCTTTTGCACGCGCGCGGGGAGCTTCCTTATCTGGATATCGCCCGCTTTGCGCACTTCGCGGGCCTCGATCGCCACGTCCGAGAGCGGCTTCGCCTGGCAGAAGAGCGCGTAGCCCTGCTCGCGTTCCTGCGCGGTGAGCGCCTTTTCCGAGTAACGGCCGTAGTCGATCCGGCCATCGACGAGCTTCCCCTTGCAGCTGCCGCAGGCGCCGTCGCGGCAGCCGTAAGGGAGCACGAGGCCTGCATCGAACGCCGATTGGAGGATCGTCGAGCCGTCCGGCGCCGGAAACCGGTGGCCGGTGTTGCGTATCGTGACCTGATGCGTCATCGGTGCGCGGGGTAGAATCCGTTCGTGGAAAATCTGCTCATCATCGGTTGCGGTGACGTCGCGCGCCGCGCTCTGCCGGAACTGCAGCGTCGGTATCGGGTGACGGCTCTGGTACGATCGTCCGATCCCGCTCTCGATGCCGCCGACGTCGAGCAAATCGTGGGCGATCTCGACGATTCCGCCTCGCTCGCGCCGCTAATCGGCCGCGCCGATCGCATCGTGCATCTCGCGCCGCCCGCCGGAAGCGAAGCACCCGATACCCGCACGCGCAGCCTGCTTGCCGTGCTCGCGCCCCGCGGACGCGGCGCCATGTTACCACGGAGATTCGTGTACCTTTCCACGAGCGGGGTATACGGCGATTGCGCGGGTGAATGGGTCGACGAGACGCGCGCGCCCAACCCGCAAACCGAACGCGCCATACGGCGCCTCGACGCCGAGCGAGCGCTTGCTGAATGGGGCGAGCGCAACAGGGTCGAGATCGCGATCCTGCGCGTGCCGGGCATTTATGCCTCCGACCGCCTGCCGCTCGAGCGCCTGGCGCGCGGCACGCCGGCCCTTCGGCCGCAGGAGGACGTCTACACCAATCACATCCATGCCGACGATCTCGCCGGGATCCTCGTCGCCGCGCTCGAATCGGCGCGCGCGAACGGTGTCTACAATGCAAGCGATGACGGCCCCATGAAGATGGGCGATTTCTTCGACTTCGTGGCCGACCGCGCCGGGTTTGCACGGCCCCCGCGCGTCTCGCGCGAGGAAGCCGTGCGTCTGCTGCCGCCGGAACTGCTTTCTTTCATGAGTGAATCGCGGCGCCTTTCCAACCGGCGCATGAAGGCGGAGCTCGGCGTGCGATTGCGCTATTCCACCGTGCGAGACGGCGTTCCCGGAGTCAAAGAGACCGCATGAAGGCCGCGGACGCCTATCTCGTCATCACCAATCTGCCCGACCGCGGCAGCGCGGCGAAACTCGCCCACGAACTCGTGGAAAAGCGCCTCGCTGCGTGCATCAATATCCTGTCGCCGTGCCGCTCGATCTATCGTTGGAAGGGCGGGACCGAGGATACCGAGGAATTCCCGATGCTCATCAAGACCACCGGCGGCCGCTACGCCGAGCTCGAAGCGGCGATCCGCTCGGGTCATCCCTACGAACTTCCGGAGATCATCGCGGTCCGATTGACGGGGGGATTGCCCGCGTACCTCGATTGGGTCGATTCGGAAACGCGACCCGCCTAGATCTCATGCGCCGACTTGCGCTCATCGTTCTGTTGCTCTTGTGCGCGCTGCCGCCTGCGCGCGCGGCGAACGCCGACGATCTGCTCGAGCCCGACAAGGCGTTCCGCTTCTCGGCGCGGACGCTCGACGCCGCCACGGTAGAGGTGCACTACGCCATTGCCGATGGCTACTACCTCTACCGCGAGCGCTTCCGCTTCGCAGCCGAGCCCGCTTCGGTGACACTGGGCCAGCCCCGGTTTCCGAACGGGCAGATCCACGAGGACAAGTTCTTCGGCAAACAGGAAACCTATCGCAAGGAAGTGCGCATACGCCTGCCGGTCGAAGCGGGCGGCGCCGAGCGCGTGAGGCTCCAGGTCACCTCGCAAGGCTGTGCCGATTTGGGCGTGTGCTATGTGCCGCAGGTGCAAAGCGCCGACCTTCGCCTCGCTTCGTTGGGCGGGTCGGGTTCGCCGGTCTTCAAGGAAAACGAGCCGTTTGCCTCTTCGCCGGAGCGCGTGACCGCAGCGGGCGACGACGTGCGTTTCGCGGGCGTTCTTGAATCAGGCAGGCTCTGGGTGGTCATGGCGGTTTTCTTCGCCGCGGGGCTGTTGCTCACGTTCACCCCTTGTGTGCTGCCGATGATCCCGATCCTGTCCGGAATCATCGTGGGCGAAGGGCAAAAGGTGACGCGCCGGCGCGCGGTGCTCGTCTCGCTCGCTTATGTCCTCGGAATGGCGGTGACTTACACCGCCATCGGAATTGCGGCGGCCTTTTCCGGGAACCTGCTGTCCGCGGCGCTGCAGAACGCCTGGGTGCTGGGAGCGTTCGCGGCCGTCTTCGTGATGCTTGCGCTGTCCATGTTCGGTTTTTATGAGCTGCAGCTGCCTTCAAGCTGGCAAGCGCGGCTCACCGAGGCGAGCAACCGGCTGGGGGGCGGGCACTGGGGCCCGGTGGTGCTGATGGGAGCGCTCTCGGCCGCGATCGTTTCGCCCTGCGTCGCCGCGCCCCTTGCCGGAGCGCTGCTCTATATCGGCCAGACGCGCGACGCGTTGCTCGGCGGAACGGCGCTGTTCTCGATGGCGATCGGAATGGGCGTGCCGCTGGTGCTGGTAGGCGTGTCCGAAGGCATGCTCCTGCCCCGCTCCGGCAAATGGATGCACGCGGTCAGACAGTTCTTCGGAGTGCTCCTGCTCGCGGTTGCGATCTGGATCATCGCGCCGGTGATTCCGGTGCCGGTGCAGATGCTGCTGTGGGCGGCTCTGCTGGTAGGGTCGGGAGTGTTCTTCGGCGCGCTCGAGCCTTTGCCCGACGGGGCCTCGGGATGGGGGCGGCTTTGGAAAGCTCTCGGCGTCCTCGCCCTGCTCGCAGGCGTCGCGCAGGGCATCGGGGCGCTTTCGGGGGCACGCGATCCCTTGCGACCTCTTGCCGGGATTTTTGCGCAAGCGTCCGAAACGCCGTTGCTCTTCGAAGCGGTCAAAACGCTCGCCGATTTGGATGCGCGCCTGAGGACGGCTCAAAAACCCGTGATGCTCGATTTCTATGCGGACTGGTGCGTCTCGTGCAAGGAAATGGAGCGCTTCACTTTCAGCGACCCGCAGGTTCAAGCTCGTTTGACTGGAATAGCGCTCCTGCGCGCCGATGTCACAGCCAACACGGCCGAGGACAAGGCGCTGCTCAGGCGCTTTCGCCTGTTTGGGCCGCCGGGGATTGTCTTCTTCGACGCGAGCGGGCGGGAAATCGATGGCCTGCGCGTGATCGGCTACCAGTCGCCGGAGAAATTCATCAAGTCGCTCGATCTGGCACTGCGCTAGGGGACTAGAGCTTTTCCTTCAACCATCCCGCCGCATCGAGCGCGAAGTAGGTCAGGATTCCGTCGGCGCCCGCGCGCTTGAATGCGACGAGCGCTTCCATCACGCACTGCTTCTCGGTGAGCCATCCGTTCTTGAACGCCGCTTTCAGCATCGCGTACTCGCCGCTGACCTGATAGACGTACGTGGGCGCCTTGAATTCATCCTTGACGCGGCGAACGATGTCGAGATAGGGCATGCCCGGTTTCACCATCACCATGTCGGCGCCTTCTTGCAGATCCAGCCCCACCTCCCACAGCGCCTCGTCGCTATTGGCGGGGTCCATCTGGTAGGTGAACTTGTTGCCCTTGCCTAGACTTGCCGCCGATCCGACCGCATCCCGGAAAGGTCCGTAGAATCCCGAGGCGTACTTCGCCGAATACGCCATGATGCGCGTATGGATGAATTCCTTCTCCTCCAACGCGGTCCGGATGCGGCCGATGCGGCCGTCCATCATGTCCGAAGGAGCGACGATGTCCACACCCGCCGCTGCTTGAACGAGCGCCTGCTCCTCGAGTACGGCGAGCGTGTCGTCGTTGAGGATGGTGCCGCCCGAATCGATCAGTCCATCCTGGCCGTGATCGGTATAGGGATCGAGCGCGACATCGGTCATGATGCCGAGCTCGGGAAAGCGTTTTTTCAGCGTTCCGACGACACGCGGGATCAGTCCGTCGGGATTCGTTGCTTCCTTGCCGTCGGGCGTTTTGAGCGACGGTTCGATGGCCGGGAAAAGCGCCATCACCGGCACACCGAGCTTCAGGCATCGCTCGGCGACCGCGCTGAGCTTGTCGGCCGTATAACGCGACACCCCGGGCATGGAGGGAACGGCCTGGGTCCGGCCCTTGCCCTCGATCACGAAGACCGGGTAGATCAGGTCGTCGGGGCTGAGCACGTGCTCGCGCATCAGCCGGCGCGAGAACTCGTCGCGCCGCATCCGGCGCATGCGCACCGCGGGGAAGCTGCCGTACACCTGCATGATTGCTCCTTTTCTTCAGGCGGATCAGTCGCTTATATTTTTGCAGGCCCGTCGCGGGAACCTTTTCCCCTCGCGCGGACTCCCATGCTGTAGGCGACTTCGGTCGTCTCCCGCTTCTCCTCCCTGAGCGGGATGCCTTAAACCTTAAGGCATTTTGCCCCGGGCTGATTTCCCCTTTTGGCCCGGGGGCTTTTATTTCTCCACCCCCGGTTTTTGCCGGGGTTTTCATTGGCCTCCCGGCCCAGGGCCGCAGCGGCGGCCCTGGGCGCGCTCGCGTGCAGCCACCCGAGCAGCACCGCTTGAGCCTCCTCAAGTCCGGATTTCTTGAGGCTCGAGAACAGCTGCACCGAGGCATGGGGTGCGAACGCTCCGATTTCTCCTTCGACTCTGCGCAAGACCTTCTGGGCGGCCTCCCGGGAGAGTTTATCCGCTTTGGTGAGCAGCACGTGCACCGGTTTTCCCGTGGGACAAAACCATCCGAGCATGCGTTGATCGAGCTCGGTCAGCGGGTGGCGCACGTCCATCACCACGGCCAGCCCGCACAGCGGCGTGCGCATCCGGAGATACCCGCCCAGCAATCTCTCCCAGGGCGCCCGCGTCGCCTCGGGAACCCTGGCGTAGCCGTAGCCGGGTAGATCCACGATGAATCGCTCCGCGCCCAACGCGTAGTAATTGATGAGTCGAGTGCGTCCGGGAGTCTTGCTCACGAGCGCCAATTGGCTCCCGGTCAGCGCGTTGATGGCGCTTGATTTGCCCGAGTTCGATCGACCGGCGAAAGCGATTTCACCGACGCTCGCCGGAGCGTCCGCTAGCGAGGCTACGCTCTTAAAAAAGCAGGCGCTGCGGAACAGTGACATGGGTGGGCGCAACCGGGTTTGCTAGAATATCAGCCTTTTGAGCGAAGGCTCGCGGAGGGAAAAAGGCATGAAACGAGCGTTGGCGCTTCTGGGCTTTGCGGTTTGCGCCGGCCCGCTCGCCGCCGCGGAACCCGCGGCGAAAGCCGATTCCGCCAAGGGCCAAAGCATCGCCAGCAAGGTTTGCGCGGCTTGCCACGGTGCCGACGGCAACAGCCCGACCCCCGCCAATCCGAAGCTCGCCAGCCAAGTGCCCGAATACCTGCAGAAGCAACTCGCCAATTTCAAGCCCGCGGCCGGAAAGAGGGCCGAGCGGGAAAACCCGATCATGGGCGGCATGGTTGCAGGCCTCTCCGCCGCAGACATACGCGATGTGGCGGCGTACTACGCCGCGCAACGGGCCAAGCCGGGCGCGGTGAAAAACCAGGATGCGCTCTCAGTCGGTCGAAAAATCTGGCGCGGCGGCGACATGACCAAGGGGCTTCCTGCGTGCGCTGCATGCCATGGCGCGAGCGGGGCGGGTCTGCCTGCGCAATACCCGCGTCTCGCGGGACAGTACGCCGAGTACACCGAAGCGCAGCTGAAGGCATTTCGCTCGGGTGACCGCAGGAACGACGCGAACAAGATGATGCAAGCGATCGCTGCAAGGATGAGCGATCCTGAAATCCGCGCGGTGGCCGATTACATCGCCGGCCTCCGCGGATAATCCTCGCCTTGCCGCTGACCCGAGTCGAGGGTGACAGAGCCACCCATTTCCCGCCTTCCGAAAACGCGCCTTGCGAACGCCGCCCGAACGGGAATAACGGGGGCTAGTCTCGTGTTTACGCAGGCCGCGCCCGCCAGAATTCCACGGAGGCGGCCGCAACCTGCGGAATAAATACGCCAACCCGCGCGTTTGTATCGCAGGTTCTTTTTTTTGGGGGGAGCGGTGGAGCGTTCCCGAAAAAACTGCCGCGCGCTAGAATGCGCGGGAGATGGATCGTCGCCTCATCATCGAGCATATCCCCCGGCTGCGGCGCTACGCCCGCGCTCTCGTGGGCGACCGCTACGTCGCCGACGACTTGGTTCAGGACACCCTGGAGCGCGCCTGGAACAAGTTCTACCTGTGGCGTCCGGGAAGCGATCTGAGGGCGTGGCTGTTCACGATCATGCATAACGTGTTCGTAAATCAAGTGAGGCGCCGCCGCTACGAAATCGAGCAGGCAATGGAAGAAGTGCCCGTGGTGTCGGTTCGCGCGACGCAGAGCGAGCAGCTCGAGCTGCAGGACGTGGACCGTGTGCTGCGTTCGCTGTCGCCGGAGCAGCGGGAGGTCGTGCTGCTGGTGGCGGTGGAGCAGCTGACCTATGAGGAGGTCAGCGGTGCTCTGGACATCCCCATAGGCACGGTCATGTCGCGACTGTCGCGGGCGCGCGAGCGCATGCGCCAGCTGCTCGGCGGTCAGGCCGTGATGCCTCTGAAAGTCGTGAAGTGAAGCCGGTTACCGAGGCTGAGTTGCACACCTACATCGACGGCGCGCTTTCCGAGGGCGCGCGGGCCGAGATCGAGGCTTGGCTCGCTTCTCACCCGGAGGACGCGGAGCGGCTGCGCGCGTACGCCGAGCAAAACGCCCTGCTCCGTTCGTTCTACAACCCGGTGCTTGACGAACCCGTGCCGCCGGCGCTGCTTGCAGTGCGCCCGCACGCGTGGCGGCGCTACGCCGCGGCTGCTGCGATATTCGCGCTCGGAATCGGGCTCGGCTGGCTGGTTCGCGGGATGTTCATCGCCCCGCAGATGCTGCCGGTGTCGCTCGCACGTCTGGCTGCGACCGCGCACGTGGTGTACGCGCCCGAAGTACGCCATCCGGTCGAGGTGAGGGCCGACGAGGAAGAACACCTCGTGAACTGGCTGTCCAAGCGTCTTGGCACCGCCTTGAAAGCGCCCAAGCTCGCGCCGCTCGGTTACGAGCTCGTGGGCGGGCGGCTGCTCTCCGGACCGCAGGGGCCGGTCGCGCACTTCATGTATCAGGATGCGCGCGGTCAGCGCCTGACGCTGTACGTTTCCAGGCAGAGAGGGGAGCCGCGCGACACCGCTTTCAGCTTCAGCCAGGAGGACCGCGTGTCGGTCTTCTATTGGGTCGACGGCAACTTCGGGTACGCCCTTTCAGGCGAGATAAGAAGGGAACAACTGCTCCAGGTCGCCGAAGTCGTCTACAAGCAGCTCAATCCCTGATCCCTGAGGGTGGTCCGGCTCGACTCGTCGAGCTGATCGCCTAGTCGGCGGCACGCAACTTCGCCATCTGGCGCGTGTCGCGTCGATGCGCCATCCACTCCTGGAGGCGCTCGAAGTAGAGGTAGATCACGGGCGTGATGTAGAGGGTCAGGAACTGCGACAGCACGAGCCCCCCCACCACCGCGAGACCCAGCGGACGGCGCGCGTCTCCGCCCGCGCCGAAGGAGAGCGCAATCGGCAGGCTTCCCATCAGGGCGGCGAACGTCGTCATCATGATCGGCCGGAAACGGATGAGACAGGCCTGGTAAATGGCCTCGGCGGCGGGCTTACCCTCCTTGCGCTGCGCCTCGATCGCGAAGTCGATCATCATGATGGCGTTCTTCTTGACGATGCCGACCAGCATGATGATTCCGACGAATGCGTACATGTTGAGCTCGATGTTGAAGGCCCACAAGGTCACCAGCGCTCCGAGTCCCGCGGTCGGCAGCCCGGAAAGAATCGTGAGCGGATGGATGAAGCTCTCGTACAGAATTCCGAGCACCAGGTAGATCACCAGAATGGAGAGCACCAGCAGGATGCCCATGCCTTGGAGCGAAGCTTGAAACGCCTGCGCCGTACCCGTGAATCTCGTGTTCAGCGTGGGCGGCACCTGCAGCTCCTCCGCCGCCTTCTGGATCACGTCGATCGCCTGGGACAGCGCCACATCCGGCCGCAGGTCGAACGAAATCGTGACCGAGGGCAGCTGGCCGAGATGGCTCACGCTCATCGGACCGACGCCGTAAGTGAGCTTCGCCACCGCGTTGAGCGGCACCAGCGCCCCGCTCGATGAGCGCACATAGAGCATCGACAGGGCCGCCGGGTCGCGCTGGTACCTCGGCTCGAGCTCGAGGATCACCACGTACTGGTTGGTAGCGGTATAGATATTCGAGATCTGGCGCGAACCGTAGGCATTGGCGAGCGCCGCCTCGATCTGCTGGGGGTTGACTCCGAGAGCGGAGGCCTTTTCGCGGTCGATCTCGACGTTGACTTGCGGCCGGGCGATCTGCAGGTCGCTCGAGACGTCCACCAGTCCCGACAGGGTCTTGAGCTTTTCCTCGATGATCGGCACCCAGTGGTACAGCTCCTCGGTGCTCGCACCTTGAACTACATACTGGAACTGACTCTTGGTGAGTTGTCCGCCGATGCGGATCGCCGGGACGTTCTGGATGAAGACCTTGACGCCCATCATATTGGAAACCTTCGGGCGCAGACTCCGCACCACTTCGTCGGCCGATTTTCGCTGGGAGCGCGGCTTCAAGGTCATGGTGGCCCGGCCGACGTTGAGCGAAGGGTTGAACGAAGTTGCGCCCATGAACCCGGTCACCGCTTCGATGTTGGGATCAGCGCGGAGGATCTCCAGAACGGAGCGCTGGTAGATCACCATGGCGTCGAACGAAGTGTCCTGGGGCGCCTCGATGAAGCAGAAGAGTTGTCCGGCGTCCTCGCTCGGCAGGAATCCCTTGGGCATTTTCATGTAGAGCCAGCCCGTCGCAACGACGATGGCAAGGAACACGGCCATCGTGAACCTCTGGCGTTTGAGCGCCCACTCCAGAGACCGTGCGTACGCGTTCCGCACCGCATCGAACGCCCGCTCGCTCGCCAGGAAGAGCCTGCCGTGCTTGACGTCGCCGTGCGGCTTGAGGATGCGGCTGCACATCATCGGCGTCAGCGTGAGCGAGACGAACCCCGAGAGCAGCACCGCGACGATGATGGTGACGGCGAATTCGTGAAGCAGCCGGCCGAGGATGCCGCCCATGAAAAGCACCGGAATGAACACCGCGACAAGCGACATCGTCATCGTAAGAATGGTGAACGAAACTTCCTTCGATCCGTCGAGCGTCGCCTGCAGCGGGCTCTTACCCATCTCGACGTGGCGTGAGATGTTCTCCAGCATCACGATCGCGTCGTCGACCACGAAGCCCACGCACAAGGTCAGCGCCATCAGCGAGATGTTGTCCAGGCTGTAGCCAAACAGGTACATCAGCGAGAACGTGCCGATGATGCACATCGGGAGAGCCACCGCCGGAATGGTGGTGGCCGGAATGTTGCGCAGGAAAATGAAGATCACCATCACCACGAGGGCGAGCGCCAGAATCAGGGAAAACCGCACGTCCTCGACCGATTCGCGGATGGTGTTGGACCGGTCGTACATCACATTGATGCTGACCCCTGCCGGAACTTCAACGCGGAAGGTCGGCAACAACTTCTTGACGGCGTCTACGACCTCGATGGTATTGGTGCCCGGCTGCCGGTAGATCGCAAGGATGATGCCGCGCTGGTCCTTGAACCACGCGGCGAGCTTGTCGTTCTCCACGCTGTCGATGACGCGGCCCAACTCGCTTAGGCGGATCGGTGCGCCGTTGCGGTAGGTAACGATAATGGGCCGGAAGGCGGCAGCCTCGTAGAGTTGGCCCGTTGCCTGTATCGCAAACATTCTGTCCTTGCCGTAGAGCGTACCGGTGGGCAGATTGACGTTGGCGTTGGCGACCGCCTGCTCGACCTCGTTGATCCCGATGCCGCGCGCCGCGAGCGCGTTGGGGTCGACCTGCACGCGCACCGCGTATTTCTGCTGGCCCTGCACCTGAACCTGGGCGACCCCGGAAATCGTCGAAATGCGCTGCGCGAGAAAGGTTTCCGCGTATTCGTTGACGGTGGAAAGCGGCAGGGTGTCGGAGGTGAGCGTCAGGAAGAAAACCGGCGAATCGGCCGGATTCACCTTCCGGAACGAAGGGGGCGTCGACATGGTCGGCGGCAGCTGCTTCGTCGCGGCCGCGATCGCCGAATTGACGTCCTGGGCCGCGGCGTCGATATCCCGGTCGAGCGAAAACTGGATGGTGATGGTGGAAATCCCCTGGCCCGAGAGGGAGGTCATCTGGTCGATTCCGGCGATCGTCGAGAATTGCTTCTCGAGCGGTGTCGCCACCGCTGCCGCCATAGTCTCCGGGCTCGCACCCGGTAGCTGGGCCGAGATCTGTATTGTGGGGAAATCGACGTTCGGCAGCGACGAAACCGGCAGCAAGCGGTAGCTCGCCAGTCCGAAAATCAAAATCCCGGCCATGACCAGCACGGTCATGACGGGGCGGCGGACGAAGAGCTCCGATAGATTCATGTCGAAGAATCTACGATCTGATTTCGACCTTCGCCCCGGCACCGAGGCGCAGCTGCCCCTGCGTGACCACGTGCTCGCCTTTTTCCAGACCGCTCCCGATGACCGCGCGGTCGCCTTCGGTGCGCTGGACGGTGACCACGCGCAGCTCGGTGGTCATGTCGGGTTTGACCACGAAGACGTATTGGCCATTGGGACCGGTCTGCACCGATCTGGATGGCACGACCAGAGCGTCGTTCTGGTCGTAGAGTTTGATCCTCACGTTGACGAACTGGCCAGGCCAGAGCGCGTTCTCGCCGTTTTGGAACTGCGCCCGCAACTTGATCGTTCCGGTGCTCGGATCGACTGCGTTATCGACGAAGACCAGCGTTCCGGAGGCTGCGGGTTGATCCGAGCCCGGGGCCAGCGCCTCGACCGCGAGTGGCCCCGAGGACATGTAGCCGCGGACGGCCCGGAGCTGCTGCTCCGGAACGGAGAAGTTTACATAGATCGGGTGGACTTGGTTGATCACCACCAGGGGAACGGTATCGTTCGCCTTGACGAGGTTTCCCATCTGTATCTGGATCTTTCCGGGGTAACCGTCGATCGGAGAGCGAATCGTGCAGTACTCCAGATTGAGCGTCGCGTTGTCGAGGGCGGCGCGGCTCCCCTGGGCCACGGCCTCGGCGGTGTCGGCGTTGGTGCGAATCTGCGCGTAGGCTTCCTTGGAGACGAAATTCTTGGCGAGCAGCTCCTGGTAGCGGCGCTCCTGCGAGCGGGCCTGGCCTTTCTGCGCCGTGTCGCGCAGGAAGTTGGCTTCGGCTTGGCGCTGCGCCGCTTCGTAGGGGCGCGGGTCGATCTTGAAGAGCACGCGCCCCCGCGGGACTTCCTCGCCTTCCTTGAAGCCGACCTCCACGATCTGTCCGTCGACGCGCGCCTTGACCGACACGGTGGAATACGCCTCGACATTGCCGATTGCGAGGAGCCGCAAGGGCACGACCTCCTGCAGGACCGGCGCAACCGAGACGGGAATGGCCGGGGGTCCCTTGGGCGCCTTGCGCTCGTTCGCGAGTATCTCGGTGCCGAAATAGGCGAACAGCACGAGCGCGACGACGAGCAAACCGACGCCGCCGAAAACGAACAGGCGCTTGGCCGTAGGTGCCGCAACGTGCCATCGCAATGAAGAATCCATGGATTGCTAACGACGTGAAAAAGCCGCGTATTCCATCAGCTACCGTGGACCCCGGTCCCCTCCCGTTGTCCCTCGCTGCCTGGTCGGCAAACGCTTAAATCTACGGCAAAAGACGCTCCGATGCAAAGAGGTCCTCGGCACTTTCCCGATCCCGAACGAGGTGAGTTGTTTTCCCGTCGACCATTACCTCGGGGGGACGCGGCCGGGAATTGTAATTCGAGCTCATCGTCATGCCGTAGGCGCCCGCAGACATGATCGCGAGGAGGTCCCCGGCCGCGACGGTGAGCGCGCGCTCCCGGGCGAGAAAATCCGCCGATTCGCAGACCGGACCGACGATGTCGTAACGCTGCGCCGCGCCGTTCCGCCGCATGACCGGCAGGACCTCGTGCCAAGCATCATAGAGCGCCGGGCGCAACAGATCGTTCATCGCCGCGTCGGCCACCACGAAGTTCTTTGCGCCGCCATGCTTGAGATATTCGATGCGGGTGAGCAGAAGCCCGGTGTTGCCGACAAGCGAACGGCCCGGCTCGAACAAGATTCGCATCTCGCGCCTGCCAAGGCGCTGGAACAGGCGTTCCAGGTAGTCCTTCACCGCCGGGGGCGCCTCGTCGCGATAACGGATGCCGAGCCCTCCGCCCAGATCGAGATGCTCCAGATGCACTCCTGTCGCGTCCAAGACATCGACAAACTCGAGCACTTTTTCGAGCGCAGCGACGAACGGCTCGACGTCGGTAATCTGCGAGCCGATGTGGACATCGATTCCGATGACTCGAAGGTCCGGCAGCTTCACCGCCTTGCGGTAGAGCGGGAGCGCTGCGTCGTACGGGATGCCGAATTTGCTTTCACGCAGGCCGGTGGCGACGTAGGGGTGCGTCTTGGGATCGACGTCGGGGTTGATGCGCAGCGACACGGGCGCGATCTTGTGCATGCTGCGCGCAACGGAGGCGAGCCGAGCCAGTTCCCCTTCGGACTCGACGTTGAAGCACAGGACGCCGGCCTCAAGCGCGCGGCGCATCTCGCTTTCGCTCTTGCCCACGCCGGAAAAGACGGTCTTGGCCGCGCTGCCGCCCGCGGCGAGGACCCGCGCAAGCTCGCCGCCGGAAACAATATCGAAGCCCGAACCCAGCCGCGCGAGGAGGTTCAGTATCGCGAGAGTGGAGTTGGCCTTGACCGAATAGCAGATGAGGACGTCGCGCCCCGAACAAGCCTGATTGAACTCGCGGTATGCGAGCTCCAGCGCGGCGCGCGAATAGACGTAGCTCGGGGTGCCGAAGCGCTCCGCGATCTCGACGAGACGCACCCCCTCCGCGCACAGCGTGTCGTCCTGGTACGAAAAAAAATTCACTGGCGCGGAGCGGGTTTGCTATTCTGCTGCGGATCTCGTTCCGACGGGGGAAGATAGAGCGCCGCTTTGTTGCCGCAGGCCGAGAGGGCGAGGAGAACGACAATGAAGGCAACGGCGCGGCGCATGGCGATGCCGATAGTTGATTTGTGCAAACGAGTTTAGCACGGCGATGACCCTGAGCGAATTCGACAGCCTGGCCGATGCGATGCTGGAGCGGATTGCGCGGGCGGTGGAAGAAAGCGGAGCCGATTGCGACTGCGAGCCCAAGGGTTCCGGCGTATTGGAGCTCGAATTTGCCGACGGCAGCCGCATTGTCGTCAATCGCCACTCTGCGGCGCGTCAGATCTGGGTCGCAGCAAGGTCGGGAGGCTACCATTTCCGTTGGGACGGGTCGGACTGGGTCGATACCCGGGAGGGCAGCGAGCTTCTCGCGGCCCTGTCGAAGCTGGTGACCGAACAATCGAACCGAGCGGTCGTGCTGCGCTAGGTACGCTACGGGCGGATGTCCGCGGGAATTTGTCGATCGAGTTTAGAACAACTGATTTCGGGCGTCCTCGGTAGTCCGCACCGCCGGATCGACAGGACCCTGCTGGGGTGGTACGTTTTCGCGAAAGAAGAATTCTGGCCTCCCGTCGGGCGACTGAAGCCCGTTTTCGTTGACCTTGACCACGACGACGCCCTCGGGATTGCGCTGGACCATTTCCGGCGTACCTTTTAGCGCCCTGGCCATGTAGTTCATCCAGATCGGCAGCGCGGTGACGGACCCGGTCTCCCCGGGTCCGAGTTTTTTCGGCTGATCGAAGCCTACCCACGCGATGCCGACCAGGGTCGGTTGATAGCCGCTGAACCAGGCATCGATGTAGTCGTTGGTGGTGCCGCTCTTGCCGGCAAGATCCTGGCGGCCGAGGACCATGGCGCGCGCCCCGGTTCCATAGCGCATGACGTCGTGCATCATGCTGTCCATGATGAAGGCGTTGCGGGCGTCGATGACCCGCAGCGATTCGTCCCCGGCGCGAGCCGGCTGTGCCTGCGCGAGAACGTTGCCACGGTCGTCGACGACCTTCTGAATCACGTACGGCTCGGTGCGATATCCGCCGGTGGCAAATACCGAAAAGGCGCGAGCCATTTGAAGAGGCGTGGCCGAGCCCGCACCGAGCGCCATGGTGAGGTAGGGCGGGTGGCGATCGGCATCGAAGCCGAATCGGGTGATGTAATCCTGCGCGTACTGCGGGCTGATCGTCTGCAGGATGCGAATCGACACCATGTTCTTCGACTTGGCGAGCGCCATGCGCATGCTCATGGGCCCTTCGTACCTGCCGTCATAGTTCTTGGGCTCCCATACCTGCCCGCCCGTGAGCGCCGCGTCGACCACCACAGGGGCATCATTGATTACGGTGGCCGGCGTAAAACCCTTTTCCAGCGCGGAGGAATAGATGAAAGGCTTGAAACCCGAGCCGGGCTGGCGCCACGCCTGGGTCACGTGGTTGTACTGGCTCCGGTTGAAATCGAAGCCGCCGACGAGCGATCGCACCGCACCGTCCTGCGGGTTGACCGAGATAAAAGCGCCCTCGGCCTCCGGAAGCTGGACAATCTGCCAATCGTCATGCTCGTCCTTCTGGATGCGAATCACGGCGCCACGCCGGATCCTGCGGGTCGGCGGGGTGCGGGAATCGAGCATGCGCTCGGCGAACTTGAGTCCCTCTCCGGACACGGTAACGGTTTCTCCTCCGCGCCGATACGCTGTCACCCGTTTCGGCGTCGCCTCCAGAACGAGTGCCGCGAGCAGGTCGTCGCTGTCGGGATGGTCCTGCAAAGTTTCCTCGTAGTCCTCCTCCTGTGCATCCTTGAGGTCGACGAATCCTTCGGGGCCGCGATAGCCGTGGCGCCGGTCGTATTCGAGCAGGCCCTGGCGCAGGGCCGCATAGGCCGCTTCCTGGTCGGCGCGCGTGATCGTCGTGTAGACGCGAAACCCGCGCGAGTAGACGTCCTCCGGATAGCGTTCATAGAGCAGCTGACGAACCATCTCGGCGACGAACTCCGCGTGAGTCTCGTATTCAGTGACGGCCTCGCGCTTGACGCTGATCGGAATTTTTTGGGCCTCCTCGTATTGCTCGCCGTCGAGCAAGGCGAGTTCGTGCATGCGTCTTAGCACATACAGCTGGCGTTGCTTGGCGCGTTTGGGATTGATCACGGGGTTGAAAGAGGAGGGAGCCTTGGGCAAGCCGGCAAGCATCGCGATCTCGGCTGAATTGAGCTGGGACAGAGTCTTGCCGAAGTAGACTTGCGCAGCTGCGCCGAACCCGTAGGCCCTCTGGCCGAGGTAGATCTGGTTGATGTAGATCTCCAGGATCTGATCCTTGCTGAGGCTATTTTCGATCTTGAACGCCAGCAGCGCCTCGTACAACTTGCGGGTCAGCGTTTTTTCCCGGGAAAGAAAAAAGTTTCGCGCCACCTGCATCGTGATCGTCGAAGCTCCTTGAGTCTTGCCGCCAGTTAGCAAGTTGGAGTAGGCTGCCCGGAGCACCCCGTGGTAGTCGACCCCGGTATGCTGGTAAAAGCGCTCGTCCTCGGCCGCGAGGATGGCCTGTTTCATCAGAGAAGGAACCTCCGCGATGCTGACGACAGAGCGGCGCTCTTCGCCGAATTCCCCGATCAGCGAGCCGTCGGCCGTGTAGACGCGCAGCGGGATCTTCGGCTGGTACTCAGTGAGCGCCTCGATGGAAGGCAGGTTGGGGTACGCCAGAAGGATGACGAAACCAGCCAGCGCCAAACTCAAGACTCCCACCCCGGCCAGCGCCAACACCGGGAAGGCGAACCATCGAAGCCACATTCAGGGGATATCCGGAAAAAGGTCGCCCATTATAGATAGCTGAAACAGCGGCAGGTTCACCCTAAGCACCTAATATCGCGCGTGAATAATTTACTTTACAGGGTGGGGGGTTGTTGCTAGCATTTAACGTAAATTATACTAATCGCGCCTAACCGGCCATACCTGAAGGGGAAATCCCGGTTGCAGCTGAATTTGAATTTCGATATTTTCAAGCCGAAAGCGCCGCCGCTGTTCGGGATGGACATCTCCTCGTCCTCGGTGAAGCTGGTAGAGCTCGCCGATGCGGGCAGGGGAAATCCGCGCGTCGAGCGTTATGCGATCGAGGCGTTGGCGAAGGACGCGGTCCTGGATGGCAACATCACCAACCTCGACGCCGTGGTCGACGCTGTGCAGCGTGGCTGGAAAAGAATGGCGACGCGCACAAAAAACGTCGCCTTGGCCTTGCCCACGGCCGCGGTGATCACCAAGAAGATCATCGTCCCCGCGGGGCTGAGCGATGAAGAGCTGGAGGTTCAAGTCGAAACCGAGGCCAACCAGTACATCCCATTTGCGCTCGAGGAGGTCAACCTGGACTTTCAGGTGGTGGGACCGTCTCCGTCGGGACCGGAAGAGGTCGAAGTGCTGATCGCTGCCTCACGCAAGGAAAAGGTGGAAGACCGCGTCGCGGTGGCCGAAGCCTCGGGACTCAAAGCCATAGTGATGGATGTCGAGTCCTACGCAATCCAATCTTCCTTCGAGCTGATTCAGCAGCAATTCCCCGATAACGGCAAAGACCAGAATATCGCGCTGGTCGATTTGGGCGCGAACGTCATGAACGTCACGGTGCTGCGCAACGAGCAAACCGTGTACACGCGCGAGCAGGCGTTCGGCGGTAGCCAGCTCACGCAGGACATCATGCGCGTGTACGGCATGAGCCAGGAGGAGGCCGAAGCGGCCAAGCGCTCGGGGGGGCTGCCGGAGAACTACGAAACGGAAGTGCTGCGCCCCTTCATGGAGAACGCGGCGCTGGAAATCCAGCGCGCAGTGCAGTTCTTCTTTACATCGACCCAGTACACCTCGGTCGAGCACGTTCTGCTCACGGGAGGCTCGGCGGTGATCCCGGGGCTGGACGAGATGGTGCAGAGCCGCACCCAGATCAACGCACTGGTAGCCAATCCTTTCGCAAACATGGCGATTTCGCCGCGCGTCTCGCTAAAGAAACTGGTTACGGATGCGCCCTCGCTGATGGTCGCTTGCGGACTGGCCATGCGGAGGTTTGACCCGTGATTCGCATCAATCTGCTGCCTTGGCGCGAGGCGCGCCGCAGGGCCCAGCGCCAGCATCTTGGCGTGCTGGGGGGAATGGTGGCCGTGCTCGGGCTCCTGATCGTCGGCGCCGTGCACCTGACCATTGCGGGATACATCGCGGTACAAAGCGAGCGCAATGAGTTCCTGAAAAGGGAAAACGTCAGGCTCGACAAGGAAATCGAGGAGATCAAGAAGCTGAAAACCGAGATCGCGGCTTTGCTCGCGCGCAAGCAGATCATCGAGCGGCTGCAAGCAGACCGCGCCCAGGCCGTTTATATGTTGCAGGAGCTGGTTCAGCAGGTACCCGATGGCGTCTACCTCAAGGCGATCAAGCAGACCGGCTTGAAAATCAACATGACGGGCTATGCGCAATCCAACGCGCGAGTCTCGACGCTGATGCGCAATTTCGCGGCGTCGCCTTACCTCGAGAACCCCGATCTGGTCGAGATCAAAGCCGTGTTCGTGAGCAACAAGCGCGTTTCCGAATTCATCATGAACGTGAGCCTGAAGCAGATCCAGAGCGATGCCGGCAAATCGGGTAAGGCCGCACCCAAGGCCGCTGCGTCCAAAGGCTGAGACCCGATGCGGAAATTTCTCGAACAGTTCAAGAATCTCAATACGCGCGATCCGGGTGCATGGCCGCCATTACCCAAGGCGATGCTGCTGCTCGGGCTGCTGGTCGGCATCATCGCGCTGGGTTACTTCCTCGATTGGCAGGACGAGATGGACTCGCTCGAGGCCGGGCGCGCCCAGGAAGCGAAGCTCAAAGACGAATATGTCGCGAAGCAGCAACAGGCGATCAATCTCGATCTCTACCGTCAGCAGCTGCGCGAAATCGACAGCTCCTTCGGCGCGCTTCTGAGGCAGCTTCCCAATCGGTCGCAAATGGACGCGCTGCTCGTCGACATCAACCAGGCCGGGCTCGGTCGCGGTCTGCAGTTTGAGCTGTTCAAGCCGGCTCCGGCGGAGACCAAGCGCGAATTCTATGCCGAGCTGCCGGTCACCTTGAGACTCGCTGGCAGCTATCACGATATGGGGCAGTTCGCGAGCGATATCGGACAGCTCTCGCGCATCGTCACGCTGAACGATATCGGGCTGACGGGAGGAAAAGACGGCTCGCTCATCATGGACGTCACGGCGAAGACCTTCCGTTATCTGGACGAGGAGGAGGTGGCGGCCCAAAGCAGGGCGGCAAAGGGCGTCAAGGCGGGCAAAAAATGAAGGCGGCCGCCGCCATCGCGCTCGGGTTGCTGCTCGCGGCGTGCGGCGGCGAGGAATTCGGCGACCTCAAGTCAGAGCTGAAAGACAAGACCAAGGATCTGCGCGGAAGGATCGACCCCCTGCCGATCGTGAAGCCTTACGAGCCGGTCCCCTACAAGGCTTTCGATCAAGCGGATCCCTTCAGCAGCGCGAAAATCGAGCTGGTCACGAAATCGGCGGGCACCGGCGGCGGCGGCGGACTGAAGCCCGATCTGAACCGCCCGAAGGAACCGCTCGAAGCTTATCCGCTGGAGTCGCTGAAGATGGTCGGCGTGCTGCAGCAGAGGAGGGCGAATTTTGGGCTGGTCAAGGCCGATACGGGCTTGTACCGCGTCAAAGTCGGCAACTACATGGGCCAGAATTTCGGCCTTATCACCACGATTACCGAAAACCAGATCCAGCTGCGTGAGCTCATCCAGGATGCGGTGGGGGACTGGACCGAACGTCAGAGCACCTTGCAGTTGCAGGAAGTCGGAGGAGGGAAATAATGAACCATGTCCTCGTGCGAAGATTCATTCAGGAGGCGATTTGCCCACTCGGGTTGCTCCTGCTCGTGTCGGTCGCGTCGGCGCAGCAAAACAGCATCGAAAACTTCGACGTCACGCAGAGCGGCGGCCAGGTACTGATACGCTTGACCCTGAAGAGCCCGATTGCAGCCCCCCCGGGCAGCTTCACGATCGCCAATCCGCCCCGGATCGCGTTCGATTTTCCCGATACGACCAACGGCTTGGGACGCAACAGCCAGGATATCGGCGAGGCGATGTTGCGCTCGATGAACCTGGTGCAGGCGGGCGAGCGCACCCGCCTGGTGCTCAATTTACGAAACATGGTTCCGTACGAATCCAAGATCGAAGGCAGCAGCCTGTTGATCACCTTGGCCGCCACGGGGGGCGCGCAGCAGGGCGCGACCGGCGCGGCGCGTTTTGCGGAAGGCAGACCGGACCTTCAGCACGCGTTGAAAGACGTCAATTTCCGACGCGGGCGCGGCGGCGAAGGGCGAATCGTCGTCGAGCTTTCGGACACAGCGACCGGCGTGGATATCCGCCAGCAAGGACAAACGGTCATCGTGGATTTCCTCAAAACGAGTGTTTCCGAGGTGTTGCGCAAGCGTTACGACGTGGTTGACTTCGCAACCCCGGTGCAAACCTTCAGCGTTTTTCCCCAGGGCGACAACGTGCGCATGGTGATCGAACCGCGCGGTCTCTGGGAGCACAATGCCTACCAGACCGACACGCAGTTCGTGCTCGAGGTGAAACCGATCCAGTACGATCCCAACAAATTGGTGCAAGGCACGCGCAGCGGCTATTCCGGCGAGAAGCTGTCGCTCAACTTCCAGAACGTCGAAGTGAGGAGCGTGCTGAACGTCATAGCGGACTTCACCGACCTGAACATCATCACCAGCGACACCGTGGGCGGGAACCTCACGCTGCGCCTGAAGGACGTGCCGTGGGACCAGGCGCTCGATATCATCCTTCAGACCCGCGGCCTGGACATGCGCAAGAACGGCAACGTGATCTGGATCGCGCCGCGCGACGAGCTTGCGACCAAGGAGAAGCTCGCCCTGGAGTCCAGCGCACAGATCACCGAGCTGGAGCCCTTGCGTACCGAAACCTTCCAGCTCAACTACGCCAAGGCCGATGCCTTTGCGAAGCTCCTCGCCGATCCCCAGCAGCGCATCCTGTCCAAGCGTGGCGCTGCCTCGGTCGATCTCCGTACCAACCAGGTGTTCGTTCAGGACGTCTCGGTCCGACTGGAGGAGGTGCGCAAGCTCCTCGGTCAGGTCGACGTCCCGGTACAGCAGGTGCTCATCGAGGCGCGGATCGTCGAAGCCAACGACAGTTTTGCGAAAAATCTCGGCGTGCGCATGGGCAATGTCGCCCGCCCACTCACCCAGAACAGCACCAGCACGGGTCCGAGCCCGATAGGCATCAACGACCGGGGCATCGCCGTGAGCCAGACCGGGACGCTAGACGACTTTCCCAACTTGTTCCCTGCAGGCGGCGGGAACATAACGACGGTGACCCCCCAAAATTTGAGCGTCAACCTGCCCGCCAATCCGGTCGGGAATGCTGTAGCCGCAGGTTCCATCGCCCTGCTGATCACCAATCGATTGACCGGAGCGCTCCAGCTGGAGCTCTCGGCGCTCGAGGCCGACGGGAAGGGCAAGATCATTTCCAGCCCCCGGGTGATGACCGCCAACAACGTCGAAGCGCTCATCGAGCAGGGCACGGAGTTGCCCTACCAGCAGGCGACTTCGAGCGGCGCGACTTCCGTAGCGTTCCGCAAAGCGAACCTGGCGCTCAAGGTGAAGCCGCAGATCACGCCCGACGGCAACATCATCATGAACCTGGACATCAACAAGGACTCGGTAGGCCAGAGCACCAACGCCGGTTTCGCCATCGATACCAAGCACGTCCAGACTCAGGTGCTGGTGGAAAACGGCGGCACGGTCGTGATCGGCGGTATCTACACCCAGACCTTGCAGACCACGATAACCAAAGTGCCGTTCTTCGGAGACATACCCTTGCTCGGAGTGCTTTTCCGCAACAACTCCCGCTCGGACAACAAGACCGAGCTCCTGGTGTTCATCACTCCGCGCATCGTAGAGCAGCGCATCATGAGCCAGCGCTGACGCTGCAGAGTCACATAACTCCCAAGGGGCCGGCAATGCCGGCCTTTTGCTTTCAAACCCGATACGGGCGGGTTGCTACAATATCCCCGTGAAGACAAACCACAAGCTCTTCCTGGTGGGAATGATGGGCGCCGGCAAGACCACGGTCGGTCGCCAGCTCGCCAAGCGCCTGGGCAAGACGTTCTACGATGCCGACCGCGAAATCGAGGCACAAACCGGGGTGTGCGTCGCCGTGATCTTCGATATCGAGGGCGAGGTCGGGTTTCGCAAGCGCGAGTCCGAGGTGATCGACCGCTTGACTGCACTGGACGATATCGTGCTCGCTACGGGGGGCGGCGCGATCCTCGATCCCCGTAACCGGGACAATCTCAGGACGCGCGGCTTCGTCATCTACCTTCACGCGCTTCCACCGGTACTGTGGCAGCGCACCCGCGCCGACAAGTCCAGACCGCTGTTGCAGGGCGGGGACCCGCGCGAGCGGCTCGAGGCGCTTTACGCCCTGCGCGACCCGCTATATCGGGAGGCCGCGGACTTGGTGATCGAGACCGGCCGCCAGGGTATCGGCCCCTTGCTTGCGCAGGTGCTCGCCCGGATCGACGAAGCATGCAAACTCTCAGCGTAGCGCTCGGGGAACGCTCCTATCCAATTCACGTCGGTGCCGGGCTTCTCGATCGGGCCGACCTCATTGCTCCTTCCCTGGTGCAAAAGAAAGTGGCCGTCGTCACCAATCCCACGGTGGCGCCGCTCTATCTCGAGCGCGTTGCCGCAGCGCTGGCCCGTGAGGGCGTGGAGGTGGTCCGCATCATCGTTCCCGACGGTGAGGAGCACAAGGACTGGCGCACCCTCAATGGGATCTTCGATGCGCTGCTCGAACAGCGATGCGCGCGTGATACCACGCTCATCGCTCTGGGGGGCGGGGTAATCGGGGATCTGGCGGGATTCGCCGCCGCTACCTATCAGCGCGGCGTGCCCTTTGTTCAGATCCCGACCACGCTGCTCGCTCAAGTGGATTCGTCGGTCGGCGGCAAGACCGCGATCAACCACCCGCTCGGGAAAAACATGATCGGCGCTTTTCATCAGCCCCAGTTGGTCGTGGCCGACATGCGAACGCTGGAAACCCTACCCGAGCGCGAGCTGCGCTCGGGGCTTGCCGAAGTGATCAAGCACGGCTTGATCCGCGACGCGGCGTTCTTCGGCTGGATCGAGGCCCATCTCGATCGCCTGTTGACGCGCGATCCGGAAGCTCTGGAACATGCGGTGCTGTGCTCAATCGCGATCAAGGCCGAGATCGTCGGCCAGGACGAGCGCGAGCGCGGCTCGCGCGCGCTGCTGAACTTCGGCCACACGTTCGGCCACGCCATCGAAACGGGCCTCGGCTACGGCGCTTGGCTCCACGGCGAGGCCGTCGCGGCCGGGATGGTCATGGCGGCCGACCTGTCGCGTCAGCTCGGCCTTCTCTCGGAGGCTGACTCCGCTCGCATCCGCTCGCTGTTTGCGCGCGCGGGGCTTCCGACCTCGGCAAGAGGGATCACGCCGGAGCGCATGCAGCAACTGATGCGGCTCGACAAGAAGGCAAAGGGGGGCCGCGTCCATTTCGTTCTGCTGGAGCGGCTGGGAGCGGCAGTGCTTCGCGCCGACGTACCGGCGGGGGCAGTCGATCACACGCTTTCGCGGCTCGCCGCCTAAGTGAGCGCTCTAAGCACTTGAGGCAGCAAGGATACACAGGTATAGTCCAAGGCCCGGCCCCGAGAAGTGTGGACAGCGTGATTCTGAACGAGCCCCAGGGTCTGTACCACCCCGCCAACGAGCACGACGCCTGCGGCGTGGGTTTTGTCGCCCATATCAAGGGCAAGAAATCGCATTCGATCGTCGAGCAAGGTCTCACGGTATTGCGCAACCTCACCCACCGGGGCGCGGTGGGCTGGGATCCCAAGCTCTCCGACGGGGCGGGCCTGCTCATCCAGATTCCCGACAAGTTCCTCCGCGAGGTCATGGCAAAGCAGGGCCTGAAGCTGCCGCCTGCAGGCCAATACGGTCTCGGCATCGTCTTTCTGCCGCGCGACCCGGCGTCGCGCTTTGCCTGCGAATACGAGATCGAGCGCGCGATCAAGGACGAGGGCCAGGTGCTGCTCGGCTGGCGGGACGTTCCCGTGGACAACAGCGATCTCGCGGAACCGGCGAAGCGCATCGAGCCGGTGATCCGGCAAGTGTTCATCGGGCGAGGCAGAGGAGTGACCGTCACCGACGCACTGGAGCGCAAGCTCTACATCATCAGAAAGAGCTCGGGCCACGCGATCCAGGCGCTCAAGCTCGCGCACGGCAAGGAGTTCTACGTTCCCTCGATGTCGGCGCGCACCGCGTGCTACAAAGGCATGCTGCTCGCGCACCAGGTCGGCCAGTACTACAAGGACCTGCAGGATGTGCGCGTCGAGTCCGCGCTCGCCTTGGTCCACCAGCGCTTTTCCACGAACACCTTCCCATCCTGGGACCTCGCGCACCCGTTCCGCATGATCTGCCACAACGGCGAGATCAACACCTTGCGGGGCAACGTCAATTGGATCCGCGCCCGCCAGGGCGCGATCTCGAGCCCGGTTCTAGGCCGGGACCTCGAGAAAATCTGGCCGCTGATCTACGACGGGCAGTCCGATTCCGCTTCGTTCGACAATGCCCTCGAGCTCCTGGTCATGGGAGGGTATTCAGTCGCGCATGCGATGATGATGATGATCCCCGAGGCCTGGGAGAACCACACGCTGATGGACCCGACGCGGCGCGCGTTCTACGAATACCACGCCGCCATGATGGAGCCTTGGGACGGACCCGCCTCGATCGCGTTTACCGACGGGCGCCAAATAGGGGCGACGCTCGACAGGAACGGGCTGCGGCCCTCGCGTTACATCGTCACTGCGGACGACCTCGTGATCATGGGCTCGGAATGCGGCTGCCTGCCCGTGCCCGAGGAGAAAATCGTCAAAAAATGGCGCCTGCAGCCCGGCAGGATGTTCCTCGTCGACCTGGAGAAGGGCCGGATCATCGACGACGAGGAGCTCAAGAACACGCTCGCAGGCGCGAAACCCTACGCGGAATGGATCGAGCGCATCCGCGTCAAGCTCGACGAGGTCGAGACCGAAAAGACCCCGCCGCTGAAGAGCTCGGTGCGGATGCTCGATCGCCAGCAGGCCTTCGGCTACACGCAGGAGGACATCAAGTTCATCATGACCCCGATGGCGATGAACGGCGAGGAACCCGTCGGCTCGATGGGAAACGATTCGCCGCTTGCGGTGCTGTCGGACAAGAACAAGACGCTGTACCACTACTTCAAACAGCTGTTCGCGCAGGTCACGAATCCCCCGATCGACCCGATCCGCGAGGAGCTGGTGACGTCTCTGGTGTCTTTCATCGGACCGAAGCCGAACTTGCTCGGCATCGACGAGATGAACCCGCCTCTCCGGCTCGAGGTATCGCAGCCGGTGCTCGACTTCTTCGAAATGGAAAAAATCCGGCACATCGAGCGCTACACCGGCGGCAAGTTCCGCTCGTTCGAGCTGGACATCACCTATCCCCTCGCGTGGGGCAAGGAGGCGGTCGAGGCGCGCCTCGCGTCGCTTTGCGCGCAGGCCGAGGATGCGGTGCGCGCGGGTTACTCGATCATCGTGATCTCCGACCGGCTCGTGGAGCGGGAACGCGTGGCCATCCCGGCGCTTCTGGCATTGTCGGCGATCCACCAGCACCTGGTGGCGAAGGGTCTGCGCACCAGCGCGGGTCTCGTGGTGGAAACGGGCTCCGCGCGCGAGGTGCACCACTTTGCCCTGCTCGGAGGCTACGGCGCCGAGGCGGTGCATCCGTATCTCGCCTTGGAGGCGCTGCTCCATCTTGCGGCGCAGGGCGAGCTCGGCCCGGACCTCGACGGCAGGAAAGCGATCAAGAATTTCGTGAAGGCGATCGGCAAGGGCCTGAAGAAGGTGATGTCCAAGATGGGGACCTCGACTTACATGTCCTACACCGGCGCGCAGATCTTCGAAGCGGTAGGCCTCGCGAGATCGCTCGTGGACAAGTATTTCACCGGCACCACCTCGTCGATCGAAGGCATCGGCGTGTTCGAAGTCGCCGAGGAAGCGATCCGCATACACAAGGCCGCGTTCGAGGACGTCGATCCGGTGCTGCAGTCGATGCTGGATGCGGGGGGCGAGTACGCTTGGCGCGTGCGCGGCGAAGAGCATATGTGGACGCCCGACGCGATCGCGAAGCTGCAGCACTCGGCGCGGCAGAATTCGCCCCAGGCATACAAGGAATACGCGGCGATCATCAACGACCAGTCCCGGCGCCACATGACCTTCCGCGGCCTGTTCGAATTCCGCGTCGATCGCGTGAATCCCGTTCCGATCGAGGAGGTCGAACCCGCAGCCGAGATAGTGAAGCGCTTTTCGACGGGCGCGATGTCGCACGGTTCGATCTCGGTCGAAGCGCACACCACGCTCGCGGTGGCGATGAACCGCATCGGCGGGAAATCGAACACCGGCGAGGGCGGCGAGGACCGCAACCGTTACGCGACGGTGAAGGCCGGCGAGACGCTGCGCTCGCGCCTCGGAGCGAACCGCGTCGCGCGCGACATCGAACTGCGCGAGGGCGACGTGCTCAAGTCCAAGATCAAGCAGGTCGCCTCGGGGCGCTTCGGCGTGACTGCCGAATATCTCGCGAGCGCCGAGCAGCTCCAGATCAAGATCGCGCAAGGAGCCAAGCCCGGCGAGGGCGGGCAGCTGCCCGGGCGCAAGGTCTCCGATTACATCGCCGAGATCCGCTACTCGACTCCCGGAGTGGAGCTGATCTCGCCGCCTCCGCACCACGACATCTACTCGATCGAGGACCTGGCGCAGCTGATCCACGATCTCAAGAACGCGAATCCCTCCGCGTCCATCTCGGTGAAGCTCGTCTCGGAAGTAGGCGTCGGCACCGTGGCCGCAGGCGTATCCAAAGCCAAGTCCGACCACGTCACCATTTCCGGGCACGACGGCGGCACAGGCGCCTCGCCCTGGTCGTCGATCAAGCACGCCGGCACGCCCTGGGAGCTGGGCCTCGCGGAGACGCAGCAGACCCTGGTGCTCAACCGCCTGCGCGGCCGGATCGCGGTCCAGGTGGACGGACAGATCAAGACCGGCCGCGATGTGGTGATCGGAGCGATCCTCGGCGCCGACGAATTCGGGTTCGCGACCGCGCCGCTCGTGGTGAGCGGCTGCATCATGATGCGCAAGTGCCACCTGAACACCTGTCCGGTCGGCGTTGCGACCCAGGATCCCGTGCTCCGCAGGAAGTTTTCCGGCAAGCCGGAGTACGTCGTGAACTACTTCTTCCTCGTCGCCGAAGAGGCAAGGGAGTTGATGGCAGAGCTTGGCGTACGCAGGTTCAGCGAGCTGATCGGCCGCACCGACCTGCTCGACATGAAGAAGGGAATCGAACACTGGAAGGCGAAAGGCCTCGACTTCTCGCGGATTTTCAAGATGCCGGACATGCCCGCGGACGTCGCGCGCTACAACACTGAAAAACAGGATCACGGACTCGAGAAGGCGCTCGACAACCGGCTGATCGAGCTTGCGCGACCCGCGCTCGAGCACGGCGAGAAGGTTTCGATCGACATGCCGATCCGGAACGGCAACCGAACCGTCGGTACGATGCTCTCGCATGAGATCGCGCGGCGTTACGGGCACGAGGGGCTGCCCGATGGCACGATCCACGCCCGTTTTGCCGGATCCGCGGGCCAGAGCTTCGGGGCGTTCCTCGCCAAAGGCGTCACCCTCGACCTGATCGGCGATACCAACGATTATTGCGGGAAGGGGCTCTCGGGCGGCCGCATCATCGTTTCGCCCTCGCCCAAGTTCCGCGGCGAGCCGACCGAGAATATCATCACGGGCAACGTCGTTCTCTACGGCGCGATCGCCGGGGAAGCGTATTTCCGCGGCGTGGCCGGCGAGCGTTTCGCGGTGCGCAACTCGGGCGCCGCCGCCGTCGTCGAAGGCGTCGGAGACCACGGCTGCGAATACATGACCGGCGGTACCGTCGCCGTCCTAGGCGTCACCGGACGCAACTTCTCCGCCGGAATGTCCGGCGGAATCGCCTACGTGCTCGACCTCCACGGCGAATTCGTGAAGCGTTGCAACACCGCGATGGTGGACCTGGAGCCTGTCCTTACCGAGTCCGAGCAGCAGGGCAAGGTGTCGCGCGAGCTCTGGCACAAGGGTCAGGCAGACGAGGTGATACTGAAAGACATGATCGAGCGGCACGCCCAGCTCACGAACAGCCGCCGCGCCAGGGAGATCCTCGAGAAATGGGCGGAATACCGTACGCGTTTCGTGAAGATCTTCCCCAAGGAATACAGGCGCGCCCTCGGCGAACTCGCCGCGGCGAAACGCAAGGCGGCGGCGTAGATGGGGAAAGTCACGGGATTTCTCGAGTTCCAGCGGCTCGAGGAAGCGCACCAAGAGCCCGAGGAGCGGAAAAAGCATTATCGGGAGTTCATCCTCCGCCTTACCGAAGAGGAGGCGAAGGTCCAGGGCGCGCGCTGCATGGACTGCGGCACGCCGTTTTGCATGTCGGGCTGCCCGGTCAACAACATCATTCCGGATTTCAACGAGCTCGTCTACAAGCAGGACTGGCAGCGCGCCATCGAGACGCTGCATTCCACCAACAATTTTCCCGAGTTCACCGGCCGCATCTGCCCGGCTCCGTGCGAGGAAGCGTGCGTGCTGCGCATCAATGACGACCCGGTCGGCATCAAGTCGGTCGAGCACGCGATCATCGACAAGGCGTTCGAGGAAGGCTGGGTCAGGCCGCAGCCGCCTGGGCACAAAACCGGCAAGAAGGTCGCGGTGGTGGGCTCCGGTCCGGCGGGACTCGCTTGCGCCCAGCAGCTCGCGCGCGCCGGGCACGAGGTCACGGTGTTCGAAAAGAACGACCGCATCGGCGGCCTGCTCCGCTACGGCATTCCCGACTTCAAGATGGAGAAGGGGCTGATAGACCGGCGTCTTGAGCAGATGCGGGCCGAAGGCGTGACTTTCCACGCTAGCGTCTTCGTCGGGAAGTCTCGACCCGGAAAGGGCGTCGCCGATTGGGCCACCGAAACCATCGCCCCCGAGAAGTTGACGGCCGATTTCGACGCAGTGGTACTCTCGGGCGGAGCCGAGCAGCCGCGCGACCTGCCGGTACCCGGGCGCGAGCTCGACGGGGTGCATTTCGCGATGGAGTTCCTGCCGTTGCAGAACAAGCGCGTCGCAGGAGACATGGGCGTGCGGGATCTCTGGGCGACCGGCAAGCATGTCGTCGTGATCGGAGGGGGCGACACGGGCTCGGACTGCGTCGGCACCTCGAACCGCCACGGCGCGAAATCGGTGACACAGTTCGAGCTGCTTCCCATGCCGCCGGATCCCGAATTGAACCCGGTCTGGCCCTACTGGCCGACGAGATTGCGCACTTCGTCCTCGCACGAAGAGGGCGTGAATCGCGACTGGTCGATCGCGACCAAGGAGTTTGTCGGCGAGAACGGGAAGGTCGAAGCGCTGAGGACGGTCCGCCTGGAATGGAAGGACGGCAGGATGAGCGAGGTTCCGGGGTCCGAGTCGAGGCTCCCCGCGGATCTTGTGCTCCTGGCGATGGGATTCGTTTCGCCGGTGCCGGCCGTGCTCGAGGCGTTCGGCGTCGAGAGGGACCCGCGCGGCAACGCCAAGGCGACGACCGACGGGAAGGGCAGCTACGTCACTTCGGCTCCCAAGATCTTCGCGGCGGGCGACATGCGCCGCGGCCAGTCGCTCGTCGTATGGGCCATTCGGGAGGGCCGCCAGTGCGCGCGGGCAGTGGACGAGTTCTTGATGGGGTTCTCCGAGCTGCCGCGATAGGTTAACATCGCCTCTCCGGCAGAATTTCCTCCGTTTTTTTGTGAATATCGTCATTCTCGCCGCGGGTCCGGGCAAGCGCATGCATTCGAGCACGCCCAAGGTGCTGCATCGCCTTGCGGGCCGGGCGATGCTCGCACACGTTTTCGACACCGCGAAACAACTCGCGCCCAAGGTCATCTGCGTCGTCTATGGCCATGGGGGCGAGCGCGTGCGCCAGGCCGTCGAGGAGAACGGCGTCGTCTGGGTCATGCAGGAGCCTCAGCTCGGCACCGGCCACGCGGTGATGCAGGCCGCCCCTCATCTGGACGAGCGCTGGCCGACTCTCGTGCTCTACGGCGATGTCCCGTTGATTCGCGCCGAGACGCTGAAGGAGCTGGTCCAGGCGACCGGGAAAGGGCTGGGCCTTCTGACCGCGACGCCCGAGAGTCCCGCCGGATACGGGCGCATCCTGCGAAATGGAAAAAAGGTCGTGGGAATTGTCGAAGAAAAAGACGCCAGTGCGCGGCAGCGCGCCCTGCGCGAGATCAACACCGGAATCGTCGTGGCACCGACGAAGCAGCTCAAGTCCTGGCTCACGAAGCTGCAAAACAACAACGCGCAGAAGGAGTATTACCTCACCGACATCGTCGCGCTCGCAACGAAAGAGCGCGTACCCGTGACCGCAATCAAGGCAGACGCGGCGTGGGAGACGCTCGGCGTGAACAGCCGTGGGCAGCTCGCCGAGTTGGAGCGCATTTACCAGCGCAAGCTCGCCGCTTCGCTCCTCGAGCAGGGGGTGGCGCTCGCCGATCCATCGCGCTGCGACGTGCGCGGAAGCCTCGCCTGCGGACGCGACGTGGCGGTCGACGTCAATTGCGTGTTCGAAGGCGAGGTGAAGCTCGGCGACGGCGTGTCGGTCGGCGCGAATTGCCTGCTGAAGGGCGTGACGGTCGGCGCGGGCACGCGCATTGAACCCTTCTGCCACCTCGAGGACGCCGACATCGGCGCGGACTGCCGCATCGGCCCCTACGCGCGCATCCGTCCCGGCACGCGCACGCGCCTCGCCGAGGGAGTGCACATCGGCAACTTCGTCGAGGTCAAGGCGAGTAGCATAGGCGCAGGTTCCAAGGCGAATCACCTCAGCTACATCGGCGACAGCGAGGTGGGCAGAAACGTCAACGTCGGCGCCGGTACGATCGTGTGCAACTACGACGGAGCGAACAAGCACCGCACCGTCATCGAGGACGACGTTTTCATAGGCTCGGACACCCAGCTCGTCGCCCCGGTGCGCGTGGGCCGGGGTGCGACACTCGGTGCGGGAACCACGCTCACCAAGGACGCCCCAGCGGGCGAGTTGACCCTCTCTCGCGTGAAGCAGGTATCGATTCCGGACTGGCAGCGGCCAGTGAAGAAGAAGTGATCGAGAGGCAAACGGCATGTGCGGAATAGTCGGAGCGATAGCGAGACGCAACATCGTTCCCGTCCTCATCGAGGGGCTGAAGCGGCTCGAGTATCGCGGCTACGACTCCGCCGGGGTCGCGGTCCTGGACGGAATGGCCGCGGGATCGCGGGCGACGCTGCGCCGTGTCCGCTCGACGGGCCGCGTCGCGGAGCTGGAGAAGCTCGTCGGCTCGCAGGCACTCGCCGGGGCCATCGGGATCGCGCATACGCGCTGGGCCACCCATGGCGTGCCGTCGGAGAAAAATGCCCATCCGCACCTCTCCGGCGGGGTGTCGGTGGTGCACAACGGCATCATCGAGAACCACGAGGAGATGCGCAGGCGCCTGCGCGCCAAGGGCTACGAGTTCGTCTCCGATACCGATACCGAGGTCATCGCCCACCTCGTTCACTCGAACCTGCCGTCGGGCTCGACCTTGTTCGATGCCGTGAGGAAGAGCGTGGTCGAGCTGGTCGGTGCCTACGCGATCGCGGTGGTGAGCGAGTCCGATCCCTCGCGATTGGTGGTCGCGCGGCACGGGGCGCCGCTGCTGCTCGGTCTCGGCGAGGGGGAGAATTTCGCCGCCTCCGACACCTCGGCGCTTGTCCAGGTCACGCAGCGCGTCGTCTACCTCGAGGACGGCGACTGCGCCGAACTCACGCTCGATGGAGTGCGCGTCAGCGACTCGGGCGGCAAAGCGGTAAGCCGTGCTGTGCATGTTTCGCAGCTCACCGCCGACGCGGTCGACCTGGGGCATTACCGGCACTACATGCAGAAGGAGATCTTCGAGCAGCCCATGGCGGTGGCGAACACCCTGGAGATGGTGACGGGCGCCCAGTCCGTTTCCCCGCAGCTCTTCGGCGCGGAGGCCGAGCGCGTTTTTCGCGATGTCGATTCGGTGCTGATCCTCGCCTGCGGCACGAGCTTTCACGCGGGGATGGTCGCGCGCTATTGGCTCGAGGCGCTCGCCGGCGTCCCCTGCAGCGTCGAAATCGCGAGCGAATACCGCTATCGGGAATCCGTGCCGAACCCGAAGGCCCTGGTGATCACCGTTTCGCAGTCCGGCGAGACGGCGGACACCATCGCTGCGTTGCAATACGCCAAGTCACTCGGGCACCGCTACGCGCTCTCGATCTGCAACGTGCCCGAGTCCTCTCTGGTGCGCGCGTCCGATCTGCGCTTCCTCACGCGCGCGGGACCGGAGATCGGCGTAGCCTCGACCAAGGCGTTTACCACACAGCTTGCCGCGCTGGCGCTCCTCACCATGACCCTCGCCAAGATGCGAGGCCGGCTGCCGGCGGAGCGCGAAGCGGAACTGCTGCATTCGCTTCGGCATCTGCCGCGAGCGCTGGAGCGCGTGTTGCACGTCGAGCCGCAGGTGAAGATGTGGTCGGAGAAGTTCGCCCCGCTCCAGCACGCCCTGTTCCTGGGGCGCGGCATCCACTACCCGATCGCGATGGAGGGCGCGCTGAAGCTGAAAGAGATCTCCTACATCCACGCCGAAGCCTATGCCGCGGGCGAGCTCAAGCACGGGCCGCTCGCGCTCGTGGACAAGAACATGCCTGTGATCGCCATTGCGCCCAACGACTCGCTTCTGGAAAAGCTCAAATCGAACCTTCAGGAAGTGCGCGCCCGGGGCGGCGAGCTCCACGTGTTCGCTGACGAGGACACGCGCATGGTCGCGGGCGACGGCGTCCACGTCATCCGAATGCCCGATCACGCCGGATTTCTGTCTCCGATCCTGCATACCGTGCCCCTGCAGCTGCTCGCCTACCACGCGGCGTTGGAGCGGGGCAACGACGTGGACAAGCCCAGGAACCTCGCGAAGTCGGTCACGGTCGAATAGGCTTGGACATGCTTTGATTTGATTTCCGTGACATTAGAGTCCAGGACAGTCAAGAGCAAAGAAGAGTTGGCGTAGCCGGCGTGGATTGGCCCGCTGCCGCGGGCTGAGGCCAATCGCATCGGAAGGCGCTAGGGATCTCATACTCTGTTCGGCCTTGCCGCTCTGTTTTTCCGGAGATAGCCTTCACACTGTGATCCCCGCCCCCCGCATCCTCGCCGGCGCCCTGCTCCTCGCGAGCCTCGCGTCGCCGTCGCCCAGGCCGCAAGCCTCGGGCAGCGCCGCCCCCGCCCCCGACTCGGTCGCCGTCCTGGTCGGCGCCGGCGACATCGCCGACTGCGGCGACAACGCCGACGGACCCACCGCCGCCCTGCTCGACGCCATCCCCGGCACCGTCTTCACCGCCGGCGACAACGCCTATTCCTCCGGCACCGCCCAACAATTCGCCCGGTGCTACGACCCCACCTGGGGCCGGCACAAAGACCGCACCCGGCCCTCGCCGGGAAACCACGACTACGGCACCGACGACGGCGGTCCCTACTTCCGGTACTTCGGCGCCAACGCGGGTCCGGCGGGGCGCGGCTACTACAGCTACGACCTCGGCGGCTGGCACATCCTCTCGCTCAACAGCAACGTCAACATGAAGGCGGGCTCGGCCCAGGAACGGTGGCTGCGCTCGGACCTCGCCGCCCACTCCGCGAAATGCACCCTCGCCTACTGGCACCATCCGCTGTTTTCGTCAAGCCAGCACGGCAACTACGACCCCGCGCGCTCCCTCTGGCAGGCGCTGTACGACGCCGGCGCCGACGTCGTCGTCTCCGGGCACGATCACACCTACGAGCGCTTCGCCCCGCAAACACCCGCGGGCGCGCTCGACACGGCACGCGGCATCCGCGAGTTCGTCGTCGGCACAGGAGGGGCCGGCCTTTACGACTTCCCTCACATCGCGCGCAACAGCGAGGTCCGTCACAACAAGACGCACGGCGTGATCAAGTTGACGCTGCGCGCCGATGGCTACGACTGGGAGTTCGTGCCGGTGGCGGGGGGAACGTTTCGGGACAAGGGGAGTGGGGAGTGTCATTGAGACGAGTTATTGCGGATTGGATCTCTCCAATTTACCACTAGACTCGCTCCGATCGCCCCTGCTGAGGGGTACGCAGGTGGAGCGAAATTGACATAAGGCCGATTTGTGGACCATCCAGCACAGGTTCAAGCATCGGATTGCAGCGCGCCAGCGAGCCGCCCTGGCTTCAGAGGCGAATTGATTCTACTATCCGTTATGAGGATCAGTCCGCAATTTGATGAGGAACTGGAATCAATCGTCCTGCGTCGAGGTGATAGGTTCGGCGGATAGGTTTTTCCAACTTGGGGGAGGAATACATGAATTCCAAGAACGGCTGGACCATGCGAGGGATCTTTGGATCGGCGATTCTCGCCGCGTTGATGGCTACGCCGTGCTGGGCGCAGTTCACGCCGCCAGCCTCACCGTCCTACTGCCCTTGGCCTGCCTGGAAATTACCCCCGGCACAACCCGGCGACGCGATCGTCTATACCGATTCCCACGGGGTCCAGTACACGAAGGCTCAAATGGACTCGGTGTACGACCAAGTGTGCTGGCAACAGGATCCTCCTGATACTGGCGCGCGCAGCAACCAGTTAAGGGCCGAGTTCCTCGAGCGCTTCGGCCCTCCCGAGCGGTATGCGTATGGCCCGACCGCAAATGAAGGGCTGGATCTGTATCGGACCCCCGCCGGGCGGCACGCGCCCACCATGATTTACATCCACGGCGGAGCGTGGCGAGGAGGTTCGGCGGCCGGCTCCGGGTCTATGGCAGAGAACTTCGTCACAGCGGGAGCAAACCTCATCGCTCTCGACTTCATCAACGTCATACAAGCGGGCGGAAACCTCATCACGATGGCGGAACAGGTCCGCGCAGGCGTCGCGTGGGTGTACCAGAACGCGAAAAAGCTCCAGATTGATCCGAATCGCATCTACGTCTCGGGCTTCTCTTCCGGCGGTCATCTTTGCGGAGTCGTGATCACCACCGATTGGGCGGCCAGAGGTCTGCCCAGCGATTTCATCAAGGGAGCGGTCTGTGGCAGCGGCATGTATGACTTGTATCCCGTGTCTCTTTCGGCCCGGAACCTCTACGTGAATTTCCAGCTGAACGACACGATCAACAAGCTCAGCCCCATTCAGCACATGCAATACATTCGCTTCCCCGTCGTGCTCAGTCACGGAACGAAGGAGACCCCCGAGTTCCAGCGGCAGACGAAGGATTTCGCAGCGGCGTTGGAAGCGGCCGGCAAAGACGTGAAGCTGATCGTCGCGCAGGGGTACAACCACTTCGAGCACAACGAAACGTTTGCGAATCCCTTCGGCCCTCTCGGTCGGGCCTCACTGGAACTGATGGGATTGCAGCCTGGTGCGGCGCTGATCTGGGGGCAGCGGCCCAAGTAACTAGAGCCGCTTGCGCGTCTGCGCGTCGAAGAGGTATTTGCCATAGGACGGACGAGAAGAAGTTTCATATCCTTACAAGAGGAGGTCGCCTCATGCGCACGTGCTTCTTTGTTCAGCCGCAGTACGTCTTGTTCGCCGCGCTGGCAGCGTTGCCGGCGATGGCCGCCGCGAGCGCGCCATGTGAAGTGGGCACATTCCAGGCGCTCGGGCTGCCGCAAACGTCGATCCTCCTCGTCGAGTCACTGGGCGCGGGTTCGCACCCGTCGCCGGTGGGCACGATCGAGGCGCCGATCTGTCGCGTGCGCGCGCGCTTCGACCCGGCGAACTTCTTCGAGGTGTGGCTGCCGACCTCGACGTGGAACGGCAAGTATCAGGGCGCGGGCAACGGCGGCCTCGCCGGGGCGATCACCTATTCGGACATGCGCAGCGCGATCGCGCGCGGCTACGCCACCTCGTCGACGGACACGGGGCACAGCTCGAACGCGGCCACGGATCCGTGGTGGCGCGACGCGCAGGCCATCAAGGACTACGGCTACCGCTCGATCCACGAGACAGCGGTCCGCTCCAAGGCCATCATCAACGCCTTCTACGGTAACGCCCCCTCGAAGTCGTACTTCAACGCCTGCTCCACGGGCGGCCGCCAGGCCTTCATGGAGGCGCAGCGCTACCCCAACGACTACGACGGCATCATCGCCGGCTCGCCGGTCTACCGCGTCATCGATCTGCGCGCGCGGCACGTCAACACTTGGCAGTGCAACTACCTCGACCCGACGGGCGCGCACGCCATCCCGGCGTCCAAGCTGCGGCCGATCTTCGAGGCGATCATCGCCCAGTGCGATCACATCGACGGACTCATCGACGGCCAGGTGGACGATCCGCGCCGCTGCGACTTCAAGCCGAGCAGCATCCAGTGCGCGGGCGCTGACGACGGGCGTTGCCTCACGGCGGCGCAGGTCGAGACGTTTCAATGCATCTACAACGGGCCGACCGACCTGAACACCGGCGAGCTGCTCTACCCGGGACCTCCGCTCACCTCCGAGCTCGATGAGGCTCAGAACATCGGCGCGGTGCCGAACCCGCAATACACGATCTTCTTCGCCAACACGGTGTTCGAGAATCCGGCCTACGACTTCAAGACGTTCCGCTTCGACGTGGACCTCGCGTATTCGCTGAACAAGCAGTACGAAGGCGAGACGCTCGAGTTCATCCACCACGCCGAAAGCCCGGACCTGCGCGCGTTCGCTTCGCGCGGCGGCAAGATGATCATCTGGCACGGCTGGTCCGACCCGCTTCCCCAGCCCGTTGACACGATCGCGTACTACGAGCAGGTCGACAAGTTCTTCAAGGAGAACGTCCACGGCCGGAACAAGACCCGCGTCGAAGACTTCGCGCGGCTCTTCCTGCTCCCGAACGTCGGTCACTGCGGCGGCGGCGCGGCGGGCGGCCCGAACACCTGGGACCCGCTCACCGCGCTCGAGCAGTGGGTGGAGGGCGGCGTGGCTCCGGAGCAGATCGTCGCCTCGCGCGTGAACAGCGGGGTCGTCGAGCGCACGCGGCCCATCTGCGCCTATCCGAAGCGCGCGCGCTACGTCGGCTCCGGCAGCATCAACGACGCGTCGAGCTTCGTCTGCAAGAAGGGCGGCTGGGAAGACGACGACTGACAGTTCGAGTGGATCAGGGAAGGAGCAGACATGCAAGCGCCAGGCGCTGCGCTGCGCCGGCTTTTTATTTATAACGAGCTGCAATGAGCCCATTACCATTCCAAATGGATTGTTGACGCCGCCGGTGGCAACATTGCGGGCGGCACGGGTGAGGTTCAGCGCAGGCCCGCGGCGGGACGACTGCCAAAAAGCGATAAGTCCCTTGGAGGACCGCACCTCGGCCGTGTCACCCATACGTCAAAAGGAGGAGAACGTGAAGGAGGAGAACGTGAAGCTACGCAAGCTACTCTGGGGCATTAGCTGTGCGGTACTGTCTATCCAGCTACCCATGATGGGTTCGGCACTGGCTCAGATGGAGGATGGTCCCAAAACCGAGAAGACCTACGGTCTGGGTCTGCCCCGCGACCATAAAGCGCTGCTCTTCAACGATGATGAGTACCCAGAGTTCCCGCTGAAGCAGCACCAGCAGAACTATAGGGACATCGACGGCGCCCGCATGAAGAGGGACATCATTGCCCTGTCCCAAATCGCTATGAAGTACCGCGAGACAAACAAAGCGCAGTGGTGGGGCCGCTTCCCCGGAACATCGGCGGACTTCGAAGGCGCCAAATACATGCTCGACGAGTTCAAGCGCCTGGGCCTGCAGACCTATTCCGTGCCCTACACGTTGCCCAGCGACTGGCGCCCGAGCAGCTGGAGCGGCAGCTACGCAAGCAAAGATGGCGCGATCAATCTAACGACGATTTTCCCGGCATCCGGCACCAAGTCAACACCGCCTGAGGGCATTACCGCCGAGGCCGTCTGGGTCGGCGTGGGAGGGGAGTCCGACTTTGCCGGCCGCGACGTCAGGGGCAAAGCCGTAATCATCTATTCGACGTTCGTTCCGGGCGGCCGTTCGCACTCGGCCTCCGATCGCGCCGGACTTTTCAACTCGAACACACGGGCTGCCGCGAAGGGAGCCGCGTTCATCATCAACGTGATGGCGGTGCCTGGCAACGGTCAGTTCCAGCCAGAAGGCGGCGTGAGGACCGTTACGCAGATGACATTGAGTCAGGACGAAGGCTTCGCGCTGCGCGACCGGCTTGACGCCGGCGAGAAAATCAATATCACGGTGCATCTCAACGTGCCGACGCTGACCAACGTCCAGACCTTGTGGCACTACGCCGTGCTCCCCGGCGTGACGGACGAACAGATCCAGCTCCAGATGCACACCGACGGCTACTTCTACGCAGCCGAGGATAACAATGGCGGTATGGCAAGCGGCCTCGAACTGGCCCGTCACTACGCAGGGCTGCCCAAGGCCAGGCGCCCGCGTACGATGGTCTGGATCATGTTCCCGGATCATCACCATGGCGAAGTCGCGCATGGCATGAAGGGCGGCATCAACGAGATCTGGCCCTGGGAGAAGGTGGCGCTCAAGTTGACCCTCGAGCATCCTTCCGAGTCTCAGATCTACATGTACAACGAAGACCTGACAGCCAGCAACACAATGAGCGCGACGCGCTGGAGCGCCTTGGGCAGTCCCGATTTCGAGCGCATGTGTGTGGAAAAACTCGTCGACTTCGGTAACTCCATCTACGGCGTTGAAGATGGTCCCAAGAATGGCTCCTTCGCGCCGTCCTTCCACACGATTAACCATATCCTCTACCACACGAGCCTCGACGCGCCTGAGATGGTGCCCGCGGAAGGGCAGGCGCGCGCCACCAGGGCATTCGCGGCAATCATCGATGCGGTCAACGAGATGACGATTGCCGAAGTCAAGGGGCCGGCTTGGCCGTACGCACGCAGTACCGGCTCAATTGACGGCCCGTTTGAACGGTGACATTGACTTCACGCTCCCGGGTCGCGCGGGGGTAACGCCGCCTCACCGCCCAATCCCGCTTGGTCTCATCGGAAGGGGGCGGCGCGGGCGGTGGTTGGAAGACCATGAAATCGCTCAAGACCTTAACCTTCGTAGGCATTGCAGCCATTTTCGTCGCGCCGTCGCATGCCTATGAGCGCTGTAAGAGCTTCGAGAATGCCGAACTAAAGGCGATGACCACGGAAGGTCTCGAGAAGGCGTACTGCTGGAATGAAGACCGCCTGATTGAAATCCTCGAGGTAGTCCCTTTGAGCCACAGCGAGGAAGCCAAGCACGATCGCGATGCATGTTGGGAAACGCTGATCAAGCTTTCGGCACAGCCTAAGTTCGACCGTCACGAAAAATGCCCTAGTGCTATCCAGGCTGGCGCAAGCACCGGCCGGGAAGAGATGAAGCAGAAGAAGAGAGACCTATTGCGGAACCTGGGGATTGCGGGCGAAAAGGAGGTGTCTACTAAGTAGAGGGGTACATGACGTTCCCCTTTCGACGCGGTTTTCGAATCTCCCTTCGCTGCGATCACCGGCAGACCGGCGACTCGTGCCGCTCAGTCGCGGTCGTCGTCCGCTCCGCCCGGTCCAACACAGGAGAAGCTCTCCGCGCTGTTCGGATCGCCAGCCACGTAATGCGCCACCTGCGGATGCGGGCAGAGTGGCCGCTGGAACTGCACCGTGGTCGCCGTAACGTCGTCCGTCGTGTACTTCGTCGCGATGAACCTGCTCGGCGCCTTCCCGTGCTCGACCCAATTCTCGACAGCGATCTGCAGGTCGTGCAGGGCGTCCCGCACCGGGGGCACCTGCCCGGTGCCCTGTCCGACCACCCATGCGCCAGGCCCGCCCGAGCAGTGCCTCATGCCGGGAATCATGAACAGGCGATAGAACTTCTGCGTTTTCTTCAGCCCGCCCATCGCATTGGCCACGGTCTCGAACCACTCCGGGCTGTACGCCGGCTGCAGCGTCTGGTCCTCCCAGCCGTGGTACTGGATGATCTTCACGCCTCGCTTGCGGGCCGCCGTGAGGTCAGCGTCGATCGCGTTGCCGAGCGTGCCCACCTTGAAGTCGCCGAACGCGAGGTCGCTGTGGAAGTTGAAGGTGCTGTAGTCCCAGCCCGGGTCCTCGAAGGTCAGATTTGCGAAGTAACCGGTGCCGAGACCCGTGGCGCTGAGGTTCTGCACGAGACCTGTCCACTGCCGTTCGGAACCGACGGCGAATCCGGGAAAGATCTTCTCGCCCGTAACCGGATCGCTCGGACCCGCATAGACCTTCTTGAGCGCCGCGAGCTGCGGCGCAGTCAAGCAGGAGTCCGTCTCCGCGCCCGTGCAGAGCAGCGTGTCGGGATTGAAGCCGCACGTCGCGGGATCGGTGACGATCCCGTCGATCAGGCCGTCGTTTCCATCGCAGGCAGCCAATACCGCGGCGGTGATGTTGTTCAGCTTGGATACGGGAATCGCAGCGCCGGGGGCGCTCAGGGCCTGCGCGTCCCAGACGAATCCTGCATTCGAGTGCGACTGGAAGTTCCACGGCGCTCCGAGGACGAGACCATCGAAGTCATCGGGGTAGCGCTGGATCTCGAGCCAGCCCTGGCGCCCGCCGTTCGAGCAGGACTGGAAGTAATTGTACTTCGCCGGATTGCCGTAGAAAGCGTGGATCATCCCCTTTGCCGCGACCGTGGTGAGGTGCTTGGCCCGATAGAGATAGTCGATGGCGCGCTCGCGATGCCCGACGGCCCACCACGTGTCGGTCGAGACGTGTCCGGTGTCGGTCGACACCGTCGCGTAGCCCCTCTGCAGATACGAGGCCATGCCCGCGTACCCGATCGCGCCGACGTACCCTCCTTCGCCGTTGGAGAGGAACTTCCCATTCCAGGTGGTCGGAAGCCACGTCTCGAAGTTGATGTTCGATTCGCTGGACGGGCGGCTCACCCCCACCACCCGGCAGAACGCCGGCAGGTTGTTGAACGTCAGGGTCGCCGTCGGCGTGGTCACCGTGATCGTTCCCGACGTCACCAGCGCCGCGGAGGTTACGGTCGTGTTTCCTTCCGACGTGAACGTCGTCAGATCTGCGCAGGCGACCGGACGCGTGCGCCCTTCCTCGGCCTTGGCATGCGCAGTTGCGGCGGCGAGCACGGCGACCAGTGCGACACTACATGCGAGTTTCATGGCAATTTCTCCCTTCCCTCAATCGAAAACGGAAGCGTTGGCAGATCGGTCATCCGGCGGTCTTGGCCTTTTGGTCTTCCTCGGCGATCGTCAGTCGCGCGGATAGCTGCCGAGCCCTCCCACCATGACGTCGGGCGGCAGCGAGCCCGAGCGGCCACCGGTCTCGCGATAGGTGACCCACGCCTCGAGCGCGTCGAGCGCGGCGCCGATCATCGCGTCGAACTCGGCGCCGCCGTGTCCCATGCCGGGGATCCAGTACACCGCCACGAGATCCCGGGCGCCGGCGACGCCAAATCGCGCCTCCACCAGCCGCTTGTACACGTGGGTCTCTCCGGGGGAGACGATGGGGTCATGCGTGCCGTGAGCGACGATCAGGGGCCGCTGCAGGTTGCCGGTGTTGTCGAACCTGCGCAGGTCATTCGCCACCGGCGGCGGGCTCTGGTGCGGATCCCACGCCTTGATCTCGTCGAGCGAGAGGACTCCGTCGCCGTCCGGGTCGTAGAACCTGTCCATCTTCGCGACCGAATCCCGCGCGTACCCGAGGATCGAGTTGTACTGGCCGGGCCACCGGTACTCCGACCCCGGGACGCGCCCGACGTTGAAGGTCAAGCCGCCCACCTGGCCGGGCATGTTGTAGACGTTGAGCAGCGCCTCGAGTTGCTCCGGAGTGAGCGGCGGGCTGAGGGGCGTCGTGGTGGGATCCCAGTTCGGGTCCGCGGTCCGGGCCGCGATGATGTCGGTGATGCGCGACGCGAAGACGTCGTAGTTGCGCACGAACCTCGTATTCGACCCCATCCACTCGAGGTGCGAGGTGATGCCGTATCCGGCGATGCCGCCGTCGTACTCGGAGGGATAGTCCTCCACCATCATCTTGGTGTTGTGCCCGCCGTTCGACCCGCCCACCATGAAGGTGCGGTTGGCCGACGCGCCGTAGTGACGACCGACCGTCGACTTGGTGTAGCTCGTCAGCTGCAGGATGCGACGCCGCGACTCGAAGTACTTGTCCTCGGTCTCGTTGATGATCGTGGTCCGCTGCCATCCCTGATCGCTGAGGGCGTATGCGTAGCCTTTCCGGAGCCCGGTGTTGATGAACTCGCCCGCGGAGAGCTCGTTGCCGGAGAATCCGCGCGCGCCGATCAGGAGCTTGCCGTTCCAGCTGTCCGGCAGGACGATCTGGAACTTCGCGTCGCCGAGGATGCCGTGGATGTACCGGTGCGGCACCGGGCTGGTCCGGTGCTCGTCGGCGTCGATGTTCGATTGCGCGCGGGCGCTGGTCGCGAAGGCCGCGATCGCGATCGCGATGCCGACCGATCGCGCGGTGATCGTGAATGGATGACGGGTCATGCGTTCCTCCTAGGGTGAAGGTGGTGAGGATCGAGAGTCCGACTTCTGTCTACAGATAGTATAGAATCAATGCGCCCCTGAAGCCATGGCGGCTCGCGCCACACGGAGAACCCTGGTGCACTCTCACGACGATCCGTCGCGCGCCGAGCCGGTGCCGGACCCTCATGCATCGCCCTCGCCGGGATTTGCACTCGACCCGGTTTGCGGCATGCCGCTGGATATTTCGGCCGTCAGATACAAGCACTCGCACGCCGGGCGACCCTGGTATTTCTGCAGCCAGCATTGTCTCGACAAGTTCGCTGCTGAGCCCGAGCGGTACGCCAAGCCGGCAGGAAAGCCCGCCCCGCCGCCCGTCGCGACGGCCGCGATCTACACCTGCCCGATGCACCCGGAGATCCGGCAGGTGGGGCCCGGCAACTGTCCGAAATGCGGCATGGCGCTCGAGCCTGTCGCGCCAAGCGCAGACGACCAGCCCAACCCCGAGCTGCTCGACATGACGCGCCGGTTCTGGATCGGGCTCGCGCTCACGGTTCCGGTTTTTGGGCTGGCAATGGGCGAACACCTGCCCGGCCTGCACGCGGCATTGCCGAATCCAAGATTCTCCGGCTGGATTCAGTTCATCCTGAGCGTCCCGGTGGTTCTCTGGGCAGCGTGGCCTTTCTTCACGCGCGGCTGGAATTCGCTCGCGTCGCGCAACCTCAACATGTACACGCTGATTGCGCTCGGAATCGGCGTGGCGTTCGCCTACAGCGCCGTCGCATTGCTTGCACCCGGACTATTTCCTCCGACGTTTCGCGATCCCCACGGAGAAGTCGGTCTCTACTTCGAGGCGGCGGCGGTGATCGCGGTGCTGGTCCTGCTCGGGGAAGTACTCCAGTTGCGAGCGCGTCAGAGCACGAGCGGCGCCATTCGCGCGCTGCTCAAGGTCGCTCCCCGGACCGCGATCCGGATTCGCCCGGATGGCAGCGATGAAGGGGCGCCGCTCGATCAAGTGCAGCGAGGGGATCGCCTGCGGGTGCGCCCGGGCGAAAAGGTGCCGGTTGACGGCGTGGTTCTGGAAGGCCGCTCGAGCGTAGACGAATCCCTGATGACGGGGGAGCCGACGCCAGTGGAGAAGCATTCTGGAGAGAAAGTCACAGGCGGCACGATCAACGGCACAGGGAGCTTCGTGATGCGCGCGGAGCGCGTCGGCGCGGAGACGCTGCTCGCTCAGATCGTGCAGATGGTCGCCGAAGCGCAGCGCACGCGCGCTCCGATCCAGAACCTCGCCGATCTGGTTTCGTCTTATTTTGTTCCGGCGGTCGTTGGCATCGCCTTGGTTGCATTCGTGGTGTGGTCGATCTACGGCCCGCCGCCCGCGATGAGCTTCGCGCTCGTGTGCGCAGTATCGGTGCTGATCATCGCCTGCCCCTGTGCCCTTGGGCTCGCGACGCCGATGTCGATCATGGTCGGCACCGGGCGCGGCGCCCAAGGCGGCGTCCTCATACGCAACGCCGAGGCGCTCGAGCGCATGGAAAAGATCGACACGCTGGTGGTCGACAAGACCGGCACCTTGACCGAAGGCAAGCCCAGGCTGACTTCCATCCTCGCCATCGAGGGTGTCGCCGAGAACCGCGTCCTTCAGATTGCGGCAAGCCTGGAGCGCGGCAGCGAACATCCACTGGCCGCGGCGATTCTGCGGGGAGCCGAGGACCGCGGACTAGAGCTTGCCTTCGTCTCCGATTTCGTCTCCGTCACCGGCAAGGGCGTCGCGGGAACACTCGAGGGCAGGCGGGTCGCACTTGGGAGCCTGCGCTTCGCCGAGTCGATCGCCAGCGTGCCCGAAACGCTGAAAGACAGGGCAGATGCGCTGCGCCGGAGCGGCGAAACGGTGATGTTCCTCGTCGATGGTTCGCATGCAGCGGGTATCCTGGGCGTGGCGGATCCGATCAAGGCGTCCACCCCAGAGGCATTGCGCGCGCTCGCAGCCGAAGGCATTCGTGTCGTGATGCTCACTGGCGACAACCTGATCACGGCGCAGGCGGTGGCGAAGAAGCTCGGAATCGCCGAAACGCGCGCCGACATTCTGCCTCAGGAAAAAGGCGCTGCGGTCAAGGCGCTTCGCGCCGAGGGTCGCACGGTGGCGATGGCGGGCGACGGGGTGAACGACGCGCCGGCACTCGCCGAGGCCGACGTCGCCATCGCCATGGGCACCGGGGCCGATGTGGCGATCCAGAGCGCAGGCATCACGCTCGTCAAAGGCGACCTGCGCGGAATCGTGCGGGCGCTGCGGCTTTCGCGCGCCACGATGCGCAATATCCGCCAGAACCTGTTCCTCGCGTTCGTCTACAACGCTCTCGGCGTGCCGATTGCGGCGGGGGTGCTCTTCCCCTGGACCGGCCTGCTTCTGAACCCGATGGTCGCAGCCGCCGCGATGAGCGCTAGCTCGGTGTCGGTCGTCCTCAACGCGTTGCGGCTGCGCCGCGCCGCGATCTGACAGGATGCACCGCCGCGCGAAGGGATAGACTGTGGCAGGAGCGTGGGACGAGCTTGACGTTTACGTAAACGTAAAGTAGCCTCCTTTCTCCAGCCAGATCCGGACGCGTTGGGGCAGCCATGACCGATCTGAGTGCCTCCCGGCACACCGAGTACAAGGCGAAGAACAAGGTCCGCTTCGTGACGGCGGCGGCGCTTTTCGACGGCCACGACGCCGCCATCAACATCATGCGCCGCATCCTGCAGGCGAGCGGCGCCGAAGTGATCC
>Ga0184619_10000031_pt1 | contig 47323 bp, 47 predicted proteins | sample PLM0_60_b1_FD_133146 | JGI IMG/M metagenome (GOLD analysis project Ga0184619, IMG submission 133146) | Groundwater sediment microbial communities from an aquifer in East River, Colorado, USA - PLM0_60_b1 | ecosystem: Environmental > Terrestrial > Soil > Riparian zone | place: USA: East River...
GACGTGGCGGACCAGATCCTCGACGCGGTGGAGCAGGCGCTGACGTGAGCGACGGGCGGGCACTGGCGCGGGAATTCCTGGAACAGCAGCGGCTGCTGGGCGGCGACGCCGTCATCCTCCCCCGTGAACCGGGAGCGGTGACGCCTCCCGTCTCCGGCCTCCCGGCATCCGATCTTCCACCTCCCGGCATCTCCTACGATCCCCCCAGCGGCGATCTGTTCTCGAACGACCCCGTCCCGCAAGCCGCATCGCTCGACGCGATCGCGCAGTTGGTGGCGGGCTGCACCAAATGCCGGCTGTGCGAGGGCCGTGGGCACACGGTGCCGGGGGAGGGGCCGAGGGACGCGCGCCTGGTGGTGGTGGGAGAGGGACCGGGGCGAGTGGAAGACCAGACGGGCCGACCGTTCGTCGGGAAGGCGGGCGAGCTCCTCACGAAGATCCTCGGCGCCATCGAGCTGTCGCGCGAAGCCGTCTTCATCTGCAATGTGGTGAAGTGCCGGCCCCCCGAGAACCGAGTGCCGCAGTACGACGAGATCGCTGCCTGCGTGCCATACCTGTTCCGCCAGATCGATCTCCTGAAACCCGCCGTGATCCTCGCCATGGGCGGCACCGCGGCGCAGACGCTCTTGAACACGAAACAGTCCCTGGGTGCCCTGCGGAATCAGATCCACCGATTCCGCGGCATCCCGGTTATCGTTACGTACCATCCGGCCGCCCTGCTCCGGAACCCGAACTGGAAGAAACCGACCTGGGATGACGTCCGCATCGCCCGCCGTCTCATCGGCTGAGCGCCCTCCCGAATTCGCCGGCCGCCAGACTCCGTGGAGCAACGAAGCGGAGCAGGCGGTGCTGGGCGCCATGCTGCTCGATCAGGACGCGGCCCTCAAGGCCGCCGAGGTGCTCGACGACACGATGTTCTATCGGGAGGGGCACCGCCTCCTGTTCCGATCGATGATCGCCCTCACGGAGCGGGGCGACGTGATCGATCCCGTCACCCTGCGCAACGAGCTGGTCCGGCGCAACGATCTGGACCGGGCGGGGGGGATGGAATACCTCGGTGGGCTCATCGACGTGGTCCCGACGGCGGCCAACATCGAGTATCACGCCAAGATCGTCCGCGACAAGGCGGTGCTGCGGCGGCTCATCGACGCGGCCACGTCCATCATCCAGGACGCCTACGAGGGGCGGGCCACGTCCAGCGAAGTGCTCGACAACGCCGAGCACCGCGTCTTCCAGGTCGCTCAGCTGCGCCGCTCCGAGGAGTTCATCCGCCTGAAGGAGCTGATCTGGCCGACGATGGAGCGGATCGAGAAGCTCCACTCGAGCCAGGGGGCGCTCACCGGCGTGCCCAGCGGTTTCACGGACCTGGACCGCCTGACCGCCGGGTTTCAACGCGGCGACCTCGTGATCGTGGCGGCACGACCCTCGATGGGCAAGACGGCGCTCGCGCTCAACATCGTCCAGCACTCCGCGATCGAGCACAACGTCGGGGTCGCGGTGTTCTCGCTCGAAATGTCCAAGGAGCAGCTGGTCCAACGCTTGCTGTGCTCCGAGGGGCTGGTGGACGCCCAGCGCCTGCGCCGCGGCCAGCTGCGCGACGACGACTACCCCAAGCTGGCGCGCGCCGCGGGCCTGCTCGGGACCGCGCCGATCTGGATCGACGACTCGGCGATGCTCACACCGCTCGCGATGCGCTCGAAGGCGCGCCGCCTCAAGGCGGAGCACGACGTGGGGATGGTCGTCGTCGACTACCTGCAGATGATGCAAGGCCCCACCGACGCGGAGAGTCGCCAGCAGGAAATCTCGTTCATTTCCCGCTCGCTCAAGGCGCTCGCGAAGGAGCTGGACGTCCCGGTCGTGGCGCTGTCCCAGCTCTCCCGCGCGCCCGAGCAGCGCGGCGGCGAGCACCGCCGGCCGCAGCTCTCCGACTTGCGGGAATCGGGCGCCATCGAGCAGGACGCCGACGTCGTCTGCTTCATTTATCGCCAGGAATTCTACGACGGCCCCACCGACCCCAAGACCAACGACAGCATCGAAGGCATCGCCGAGCTGATCGTCGGGAAGCAGCGCAACGGCCCGACCGGCACGGTGAAACTGTTCTTCAAGAAAGAATACACGCGGTTCGACAACTACACGCCGCGCGAAGCGCCCTCCGAGGCGGCCCGTGTCTAAAGGGCATTCGGTCTTCCGTTGCAGCGAGTGCGGCGCCGAGCAGCCGAAGTGGGGGGGACGGTGCGAGGCGTGCGGGGCATGGAATACGCTGGTCGAGGAGCCGGTCGGGCGGACGGGCGGGCGGGCGGACACAGGGCCGTCTCCGTCCGGCAGTCCGCCCGTCCGGCTGTCCACCGTGGGAGCGGCGGGGTTCGCGCGATGGCAGACCGGGCTGCGGGAGTTCGACTTCGTGCTGGGCGGGGGACTTGTACCGGGGTCCGTGGTGTTGGTCGGGGGCGAGCCCGGGATCGGGAAGTCCACGTTGTTGCTGCAGTGCGCCGCGCGGCTCGAGCAGGCCGGCATCCGCACGCTGTACGTCTCCGGCGAGGAATCCCCCGACCAGATCAGGCTGCGCGCCGAGCGCCTGACGGTCGACGCCGGGGCGGTGCACGTGCTGGGCGAGACGCGGCTCGAGGCCATCGTGTATCACGCGCGCGCGCTTGGCGCGCGTGTCGTACTCGTGGACTCGATCCAGACCACCTACACGGACGAGCTCGAGGGCGCGCCCGGGAACGTGGGGCAGGTGCGGGAATGCGCCGCCCGCCTGATGCGCTTCGCCAAGGAGGCGGGCCCGGCCGTGCTCCTCGTGGGGCACGTGACCAAGGGCGGCGGCATCGCCGGTCCCAAGACGCTCGAGCACATCGTGGACACGGTCCTCTACTTCGAGGGCGAGAGCACGCTCGATCATCGCATCCTGCGCGCGGTGAAGAACCGGTTCGGCTCGGTGGACGAGATCGGGGTGTTCGAGATGACGAGCGCCGGGCTCGTGCCCGTGGCCGATCCCGCGGCGGCGTTCCTCGCGGGGCGGACGACGGGCGTCTCGGGCTCCGCCGTGACAGCGCTGATGGAGGGGACGCGGCCGATGCTGGTCGAGATTCAGGCGCTGGCGGCGCGGAGCGGCTTCGGGACGCCGCAACGGGTCGCCACGGGCCTCGACCACCGGCGGCTGGCCGTGCTGCTCGCCGTGCTCGAGCGGCGCGGCGGCATGGCGTTCGCCGCGCTGGATGTGTTCGTGAACGTGACGGGCGGCGTTCGGCTGCTCGAACCGTCGACCGATCTCGCCGTCATGGCAGCGCTCGTGTCGAGCGTGCACGACCGGCCGCTTCCGGCGGACGCGGTGTTCCTGGGAGAAGTTGGCCTGGGGGGCGAGATCCGTCCCGTCGCCGCCGTCGAGCGCCGGCTCAGCGAAGCCGCACGCCAGGGGTTCCGGCAAGTGTTCCTGTCCGCCCGTTCGCGGGTGAGCCTGCCCGGGCTGGACGTCGTCGGCATGGACGGCATCGGTGACCTCGCCCGCCGGCTCGCGGCCTGACGTCGGCGTCGTGATCGTGGCGGCGGGCGCGGGCGTGCGCGCCGGCCCCGGCGAACCGAAGCAGTTCCGCCCGATCCTCGGCGTCCCGATGCTGTTACGGGCGCTGCGACCGTTCACATCCCATCCCGCCGTGGGGCAGGTGGTCGTCGCGGTGCCCGCGGGATTCGAGGTGCGGCCTCCCGAGTGGCTGGGGAAACTGGCGGGCGAGCGGCTCGCCGTCGTGGCCGGCGGCGCCACCCGGGCCCAATCGGTGCAAGCGGGCCTCCGCGCGCTGCCGACACACGCCGTCGTGGTGTTGGTCCACGACGGCGCCCGCCCGTTCGTGACCCGCGAGACCATCGACGGGGTGGTCGCCAAGGCGCGGTCGGGGGTCGGCGCCGTTGCCGCGATACCGGTCAGCGACACCGTCAAAGACGTCGAGCAAGAGCGGATCATCAGAACCGTAGCACGCGATCGTCTGTGGCGGGCGCAAACGCCGCAGGGCTTCCCGCGAGCGATGCTCGAGCGCGCGTACGGTGGGCTCGCGGCCGGCGACCCCGCGCCGACCGACGACGCCGAGCTGTGCGAGCACGCGGGCTTTGCAGTGGATGTCGTGCCGGACTCGCCCTACAACCTGAAGGTCACCACCGCCGAGGATTTCCGGCTCGCCGAGGCGTTGGCGCGTGAGCTGCGGTGAGCGCCGTGCCCTTCCGGACCGATGCGGAGGTGACCAGCGCGCTTCCTCAGGCGGTCGAGCATCTCGGCGCGGGCGGGCTGCTCGCATACCCGACGGAAACCGTGTATGGGCTGGGCTCGCGCCCGCGGGGCCCGGAGGTTCAGGCGCTGGCGCGGCTCAAGGGCCGACGGCCCGACAAGCCGTTCCTGCTGCTGGTCGCCGATCGGGACATGGCGGAAGCGCAGGGACTCGCGTTCAACGAATCGGCGATCGCGCTGGCGCGTGCCTTCTGGCCGGGGCCGCTCACGCTCGTGCTCCCGGGGGGCAGCGGGCGGTTGCCGGATACGCTGCGCGGACCCGAGGGCGGGATCGCCGTGCGCTGGACATCACACCGCGGCATGGCCCGTCTGGTGCGCACGCTGGGGGAGCCCGTGACGTCCACGTCGGCTAACTTGCCGGGGGACCCGCCGGCGCCGGGCGCCGAGGCGATCATGCAGGACTTCGCGCCGGCGGTGGAAGCGGGGACGCTCCTGGTGTTGGATGGAGGCGTCCTGGGGAACTCGCCGTCTTCGACGGTGGTGGACTGCACGCGGCCGACGCCCCGGCTCATCCGCGAAGGGGCGCTGACGCTCGCCGAGCTGCGACGCGCTGCGGGACGGCTCGCTCCGTGACCGAGGAAGCGACGACGAAACGGATCCTGCTGGTGTGCACCGGCAACATCTGCCGCAGCCCGCTGGCCGCCGCGCTGCTCGAGCGTGCCCTGGCCGAGCGCACGATCGAGGGGATCGTCGTCTCCTCCGCCGGCACCGGCGCGTGGGACGGCGCGCCGGTATCCGAAGGCGCCTACCTCGTGGGGCTCGAGCGGGGTCTCGACCTGTCGAGCCACCGCGCGCGACTGCTCACGCGCGAGCTGGTCGAAGGCGCCGACTTGATCCTCACCATGGCGCGCCACCATCGGGCCCGGGTGGACGAGCTGGGCGGCGAGGGACGCGTGTTCGTGCTGGGCGAGTACGCCGGCCGCGACGGTGACGCGGCCGAGGTGAGCGATCCGTTCGGCGGCGACCTCGAGGTCTACCGCGACACGTGTTCCGAGGTCGAGGCCCTCCTCGAGACCGCGGTGGAGCGCATCGTCAAAGAGTTCGCGAGTGGAAGTCAGCGCTAACACGCGTCTGCTGGCGGTGGTCGGCGATCCGGTCGCCCATTCGCTCTCTCCCCTCATGCACAACGCGGCGATCCGCATGCTCGGCCTCGACGCCGCGTACGTCGCGCTGCGAACGCCCGGCCCCGCGCTCGCGACCGTGCTCGCGGCGCTCGCGGCCGTCGGCGCGGCGGGGAATGTCACCGTACCGCACAAGGAGGCCGCAGAACGATGCGTGGTGCGGAAAACGGATCTGTGCGCGCGGGTCGGCGCGTGTAATACGTTCTGGACGGAGCACGGAGCGCTCGTGGGCGACAACACCGACGTGGCGGGGATCCTGGCGGCGTTGCGACAGCTCGACGCGGGCGGTGCGGAAACCTGGCTGTTGATCGGCACCGGCGGCGCGGCGCGCGCCGTTGCGGTGGCCGCGGGCGAAGTCAAGGCCAACCTGCACGTGCTGTCGCGCGATGCCGCGCGGGCACGCGACTTCGCCGAATGGGCGCGCGCGCGCGGCACCCGCGCGACTCCGGCGCGTGGCACCCTCGATCCCGACCTGGCCATCAATGCGACGCCCGCAGGCTTGAAGGACACCGATCCGCTGCCGCTCGATCCAGAGAGCGCCGCGCGGCTGCGCGCCGCCCTCGACCTGGTGTACGCCCCCGGCGGCACCCGCTGGGTGCGCACCCTCACGGCGGCGGGCGTCCGCGCGCAGGACGGACGCGAGGTGCTGGTGCACCAAGGGGCGGCGGCGTTCGGCCGCTTCTTCCCGGACCAGCCGGCGCCCGTGGACGTGATGCGCGCCGCCGTGAGCCGTGCATTGGGTGCGTGAGGCGGTCGAGCACCTCGCGCTGCCGGCCGAGTGCTTGCTCTGCCGCGCCCTGTTTTCGTTCCGCCAATCCTCCCATCTCGTCTGCGATGTGTGCCGTCATCGCTGGCGACCGGTGCGGCCGCCGTGGTGCGACCGTTGCGGGCAACCCGAGCCGCTGTTCGGCGGGTGCCGGTTGTGCGCCGATTGGCCCGCGCCCTTGACGCTGGCACGCTCGGCCGTGTGGCTCGATCCGGGGGCGCGCGCCGCGGTCCACGCCCTCAAGTACGGAGGACTGCCCCGTATCGCCGCCGACCTGACCGCCGCCATGGCCGGTCTGCAAATCCCGGGACGCGACGCCGCCTGGCTCGTGCCCGTGCCGCTCGGGCCGAAACGTCTGTGGCAGCGCGGCTACAATCAGAGCGAGCAGTTGGCTCGCGCGCTGGCCCGTCGCTGGCGCCGTCCGGTGGTCGAGCTGCTCGTGCGCGCGCGGGAAACCGCCACGCAAACGACGTTGACACCGGAGGCGCGGCTGGCGAACGTGGCGGGGGCGTTCGAATTGCGGATTGGCGATTGCGGATTGCGGATTGAGGGCGGGAATTTCAAATCCGCAATCCGCAATCCGCAATCCGCAATCGGACGTCCGGTGATCCTCGTCGATGACGTGCTCACCACTGGCGCCACGCTGGCCGAGGCCGCACGGGTGCTCGGGCAGGCGGGCGTCGCCACCGTCTCGGCCGTCACGTTCGGCCGGGCGGTGATACCGGATTTCACCTAGGGGCGAACCATGGCAGTGCGTGTGGGGATCAACGGGTTCGGGCGCATCGGGCGGAACGTGCTGCGGGCCGCCGTGCTCATGAAGCAGGAGGGCCTCGAGTTCGTGGCGGTGAACGACATCACCGATACCAAGACGCTGGCCCACCTGCTCGAGTACGACTCCGTACACCGGCGGTTTCCGGGGACGGTCGAAACCCAGGGCGACGCCCTGGTCGTGAACGGCCGTCCCATCAAGGTATCCGCGATCAAGGAGCCGGAGAAGCTGCCGTGGAAGGCGCTGGGTGTGGACCTGGTCCTCGAGAGCACCGGGCGATTCACCAACCGGGCGGACGCCGCAAAGCATCTCGCCGCCGGCGCAAAGAAGGTCGTGATCTCGGCGCCCGCCAAAGACGAGGACATCACGATCGTGATGGGCGTGAATCACCGCCTCTACGACCCGGCGAAACACCACGTGCTGTCGAACGCCTCGTGCACGACCAATTGCCTCGTGCCGGTGGTGAAGGTCGTGCTCGACAACTGGGGCTTCAAGCACGGCTTCATGACGACGATCCACAGCTACACCAACGACCAGCAGATCCTCGACCTGCCGCACAAGGACCTGCGACGCGCCCGCGCCGCCGCCCTGAGCATCATCCCGACCACCACCGGCGCCGCGAAGGCGACCAGCCTGGTCATCCCGGAAGTGAAAGGGAAGATCGACGGGATCTCGTTGCGCGTGCCCACGCCGGACGTCTCGGTGGTGGAGCTGACGGCGGAGGTCGAGAAACGCACCAGCATCGAGGAAGTGAACGGCGCCTTCAAGCGGGCGGCGGGCTCGAGCCTCAAGGGGATTCTCGCGGTGAGCGACGAGCCGCTCGTCTCGGCGGATTACATCGGCAGCTTGTACTCGAGCGTCGTGGACGCGCTCTCGACCAATGTGATCGACGGTTCGTTTCTGCACGTGTCGTCGTGGTACGACAACGAGATGGGCTATTCGGCGCGCTGCGTCGACCTGCTCGCCCACATCGCCGGCACGTGACGAAACGCAGCCTGCGGGATCTGCCGCCGGCCGCGCTGGACGGCAAGCGCGCACTCGTGCGCGTGGATTTCAACGTCCCCCTGAAGGACGGCGCGCCCGCCGACGATACGCGCATCCGCGCCGCCCTGCCCACGATCACGTATCTGCGGGAAAAGGGCGCGCGGGTCGTGTTGCTGTCGCACCTCGGGCGCCCCAAGGGCCCCGACGCCACGTGGTCCCTCACGCGCATCGTCCGTGATGTCGAGCGCCTCCTGGGCACGCCCGTCGAGTTCATCGCCGATCCCGCGACGGGCGTCCCGGCCACCCGGCGGCTCCCACGGGGCGGCGTCGCCCTGGTCGAAAACACGCGCTTCTGGCCGGGCGAAGAGGCCAACGCCCCGGCCTTCGCGCAAACGCTCGCCGCCCTCGGTGACTTCTACGTGAACGACGCGTTCGGCTCGGCGCACCGGGCGCACGCCTCCACGGAGGCCGTCGCCCGCCTGCTGCGGCCGGCGGTCACCGGCTTTCTGATGGAACGGGAGCTCCGCTATCTCGGTGACGCACTCGACCACCCCGCACGGCCGTTCGTCGCCGTGCTGGGCGGCGCGAAGATCTCGGGGAAGATCGACGTGATCCAGGCACTGCTCCCCAAGGTGAACGAGATTCTTTTGGGCGGCGCGATGGCGAGCACGTTCTTGCTCGCCCTCGGATTTCAAGTGGGCGACTCCCTGGTCGAGCGCGACAAGGAGGATGTCGCGAAGGAGCTCCTCGCCAAAGCCGGCGCGAAGCTGATCCTGCCGCGCGGCGTCGTCGTGGCCCCCAGTCTCGCGCGCGCGGCCGAACGGCGAGAGGTGCCGACCGACCGCATCCCCGCCGACTGCGCCGTCTTCGACATCGATCGGTCCACCCGACTCGACTTCCGAGCCCGGATCGTGCAAGCGAAGACCGTGTTTTGGAATGGTCCCATGGGCGTGTTCGAGACTCCCCCGTTCGACGAGGGCACGCGCGCGATTGGAGAAGCGCTGGTCGAAGCGGGGAAGCGGGGCGCGACCACGGTGGTGGGAGGCGGGGATTCGGCCGCGGCCGTGGCCGGGCTCGAACCCAAGCTCACGCACGTCTCCACCGGGGGCGGTGCCTCGCTCGAGCTCCTGGAGGGGAAGCCGCTCCCGGGCGTCGCCGCTCTCGAGGACGCGTGAGGACGCTGCTGTTCGCTGCCAATTGGAAAATGCACCTCGGCCCGGACGACGCCCGCGCATACCTGAAGACCTTTCGCGCCCGCTACAATCGCCGCGCTGACCGGGACGTGTGGTTCTTCGCCCCCGCGGTGTCGCTCGAAGCAGCCGCCCAGGCCGTGCGCGAGCGCGCCGACCTGCTCGTGGGCGCGCAGGACATCCACTGGGAGCCGAAGGGCGCGTTCACCGGCGCGATCTCGGCGCCGCTCGCGCGCCAGGCGGGGGCGCGCGCCACGCTGGTTGGGCACTCCGAGCGGCGCCACGTGTTCGGCGAGACCGACGCGGACACCCGCCGCAAGGTCGGCGCGGCCCTGGGCGCGGGGCTCGTGCCGGTGTTGTGCGTCGGTGAGACGCTCGCCGAGCGCGACGCGGGGCACACGGCAGCGGTCGTCGTCCGGCAGCTCGCCGGGGCCGTGGGCGATCTCAATGCTGCCGCGCTGTCGCGTGTCGTGGTGGCGTACGAGCCCGTCTGGGCCATCGGCACCGGTCGCAACGCGACGCCCGGGGACGCCGGCGCGGTGCACCGGGAGATTCGCGGCTGGCTCGCGGGACGTGGAGCCGCCCAACCCCGGGTTCTCTACGGCGGCAGCGTGAGCGGGAAGAACGCCGCCGATCTCATCGCCGAGCCCCAGCTCGACGGAGTCCTGGTCGGCGGCGCGTCGCTCGACGCCGAAGGCTGGGCGCAGCTTGTGCAGACCGGCGCGTCGTAGGTATTATCCCCGCCGCATGTACACCTTCCTGCTCTTCCTCCTCGCCCTCGACGCCTTGATCCTCGCCACGGCGGTGTTGCTGCAGGCGGGTCAGGGTGGGGGATTGGCGTCGCTCGGCGGCGGCGCCGGCACAGAGCAGTTCATGGGCGGCCGTCAGGCCACGACCCTGCTCACCAAGATCACCTGGTGGTGCGCCAGCATCTTTTTGTTCGTCTCGCTCGTGCTCGCGGTCATGTCATCGCGCAGCGCGGCGCCGCGCTCGGTGCTCGAGAGCGGCGTACCCGCCCCGGCCCCCGTGCAGCCCACGCCACTCCCGCTCCCGGCCGCTCCGGCGCAGCCGAGCACGTCGCCACCATCCAACCAGAGTCCACCGCCCCATCGCTGACCGCCACCCGGCCTACGTGCTCCTCGAAGACGGAGCCTGGTTCCCCGGCACCGCGCCAATTCCGTTCGAACCCACCTACGCCGAAGTCGTCTTCACCACGAACTTGTCCGGCTATCAGGAGGTGTTCACCGACCCCTCCTACCTTGGCCAGATCGTGGTGATGACGGCGCCGATGATCGGCAACTACGGAATCAATCCCGACGACATCGAGTCCGACCGGCCGCGCGTCGCGGGCGTCGTGGTGCGCGAGCTGTCGGTGAAACCCTCGAACTGGCGGGCCACGGGAGCGCTCGCGGACTGGCTCGCCACCGCCCACGTCCCCGTCGTCACCGACGTGGATACACGGCAGCTCACGCGCCACATCCGCTCGCAGGGCGCCATGCGGGGCACGCTGGCCCTGGGCGCCGAGCCCACGGCCGCCGTGCGCGCGGCGCTGGCGGCGAGCCCGTCGATGGATGGGCTCGACCTCGCAACCCACGCGACGATCGGCGCCGAGTACGTCGAGGGCCCCGCCGATGCGCTCCACCACATCGTGGCGTACGACTACGGCATGAAGCGCAATATCGTGCGGTTGTTTCTACAGAACGACTGCCGCGTGACCGTCGTCCCGGCGGCGACTCCGGCGGCGCGGGTGCGCGAGCTCGCACCCGACGGGCTGTTCCTCTCGAACGGCCCGGGCGATCCCGCGGCGGTGACATACGCGATCGCCACTCTGCGCGACCTGGCCGACGGCTCCCTGCCGATTTTCGGGATCTGTCTCGGCCACCAGCTGCTCGGCTTGGCACTGGGCGGCGAGACGGTCAAGCTCCCGTACGGGCATCGGGGGGGGAACCATCCGGTACGGGATCTTCAGACAGGACAAGTACTTATCACGTCGCAGAACCATGGCTTCGCGGTCCGGGGCGACCCCGGCGGCGTCCCCGGTGCGAAGGCGCTTGAGGTGACCCACCTTAACCTCAACGACGGCACCGTTGAAGGCGTGAGGCATACAGAGTACCCAATTTTCGCGGTCCAATATCACCCGGAGGCATCCCCGGGACCCCACGACGCCCAGGGCCACTTCCAACAGTTCCTCCAAGCTCTTGACACACAATAGGTAAGCCCGTATGTTGGCCCCTCGTCTTGACTGCCCTTGGGCCCTTCAAGGGGGACGGATGACGAAGGCCGACCTGGTCGAAAAGGTCACCGCACAAATCGCTCGTACCGCCGGTCCCCTGATTTCCAAGAAGGACTGCGCTCGTGTCGTGGACTCATTCCTCGACGCGGTCAAAGCGGCATTGGCGGAGCAGCATAACATTGAGATTCGCGGGTTTGGCACGTTTAAGATCCGCCAACGCAAGACGCGCATGGCGCGCAATCCGCGCACCGGTGACCCGGTAGAAGTCGCGGCGCGACCGGTACCTGTCTTCAAGCCCAGCAAGGAGTTGCGGGCGATGGTGGCGGAGGCGAGCGAGCGCGTCTCGCCTTGAGCGCTCGACGTGGTCCCAACGCCGTCCGCGGCCCGGACTAACCGTCTGGGCCGCTTCGTTTTGCGAGGGGTAGTCAGGGAATCCACCACGATCCTGGAGTTGCTCGTGCGCCACACGCTCCTGCTGCTCGTCACCGCTCCGCTGTCGGCGCAAACCGTCGCGCCCGTGAGGTACGACGTGTCCGTGCCGGTGCCCGCGGCGCGGCTGTTTCACGTGCGCGCGGAATTCCCGGCGCGCGGCAAAGACACGCTGTACCTTTCGTTGCCGGCCTGGAGCCCGGGCAACTACGAAATCCAGAATTACGCGCGCTACGTCCGCCACTTCGCCGCGCAGGCAGCGGGCCAGCCGCTCTTCTGGGATCGCGCCGACAAGGACACGTGGCGTGTGACGACCGGAAAGAGCGACCGCGTGAGCGTGGAGTTCGACTACCTCGCGGATACCATCGACCTCTCGATGGCCCGCATCGTCGGCGACTTCGGTCAGTTCCTCGGCACCAACCTGTTTCTGTACGAAGAGGGCCAGCTCGACCGGGCGGCGGAGGTGCGATTCACGCTCCCCGCGGGCTGGCAGGTGACGACGCCGCTCCGGGGCTCGGGCGCCGGGCCGTACGCCGCGGCTACCTACCACGAGCTGGCCGATGCCCAGACGTTCGTCGGGAAGTACAGCCTCGACTCGCTGCAAGTGGACGGCAGATGGATCCGGATCGCGGTGTGGCCGGCCGACGCCTATCCCCCACCGGTGCAGCGCACCATGCGCGCCGACCTCGAGAAGATCGCCAGGACCGAAAACGCGTTGTTCGGCGGGCCGCCGTACGAGCATTACACGGTGTTCTTCAACGTGATCCGCGAGCCGGTCAACTTCGGCGGCGGGCTGGAGCACGCGGCCTCACAGTTCGACATCTTGCCGCAGGGTGCATTTGCCGATGCGCTCGGGAACTTCGGCGACTTCATGGTGCCGCTGATGTCGCACGAGTACTTCCACTTGTTCAACGTCAAGCGCATCCGGCCCGCCGAAATGTGGCCGTACGACTACCACGCCGAACAGTACACACCGTTGCTGTGGTGGTCGGAGGGCGTGACGGACTACTACGCCGATCTCACCAACATCCGTTCGGGCCTGTGGACGGCGGAGCAGTTCCTCGAGAATACCGCGCAGGACATGCAGCAGGTCGAGACCGTCCCCGAGCCGTGGAGCGAAGAGGACGGCAGCGTGGCGACCTGGATCCACGAAGTCTTCGTGAACAGCTCGCAGCTCTACTACCCGAAGGGCGCGGTCACGGGGATGCTGCTCGACGTGGCAATCCGTGACGCGACGGACAACCGCCGGAGCCTCGACGACGTCACGCGGGCGCTCTACACGCGTTTCTACCAGCGCCACAAGGGCTTCACGACGGCCGACCTGCTCGGCTTGCTGAGAGAGTTCGGCATGCCGGACGTGGACGGGTTCTACCAACGCTACATCAACGGGCGCGAACCGCTGCCGTACGACAGCGTGTTCCCGAAGGCCGCCGTCGCCGTCGCCCGGCAGACCGTGTCGAACCCGTTCCTGGGCGTCAACGCGCAGCCGGGCGAGGGCGGCAAGCTGGTGGTGCAGGGCGTGGTGCCAGGGAGCTCGGCCGAGGCGGCGGGACTCGAGCCGGGAGACGTGCTGCTCAAGGTGGGCGAGATCGAGACCCGTCCCGATCAGGACTGGGGGGTCACGTTCCGCGAGCGCTACCGGGGCAAGGAGGGCGCGCCCCTCGCCATCAGTGTCACACGAGGCGGCCAGGCCAGGACGCTCAGCACGCAGGTGCGCGAGCGCACGGCCGTGTCCTTTACGCTCGCGCCAGCCGCGTCGCCGAGTGCGAAACAGGCCAAGATCTGGCGCGGGCTCACGACCGGTTCCACCGGGAACTGAAGGCGGCTAACTTGCGGGCCACCATGGACACGACGCCGGCGACGGTGCGGGTGCGATTCTTCGCTCGGTACGCGGAGCTCGTGGGACGCTCCGAGGCCGCCGTCTCGCTGGCGCTGCCGGCCACGGTGGGCGACGTGGTGCGGCGCGTGCGGGAGGAGTTTCCCGGCGCCCGAGCGCTGCCCGAGCGCCCGCTCACCGCCGTGAACCTGAGGCACGTCAAGCTGGACGCGGGAGTGCAGGACGGAGATGAAGTGGCGTTCTTGCCCCCGATCGCCGGCGGCTGAATGACGTACCTCACGCGCGATCCTCTCGCGATCGACCGACTCCTCGCCGAGGTCGCCCACGCCGCGTACGGCGGGACCTGTGTGTTCCTGGGTACCGTGCGCAACGGACCCGACGAGCCCGGCGTCACGGCGATCGAGTATTCGGCGTACGAGGACATGGTCGAGGCCGAGTTCACGCGCCTGCTGGCGGACGCCAAGGCGCGCTGGCCCGAGGTGCGCATGGTCGTGCGGCACCGACTCGGCACGATTCCCGCTGGCGCGGCGAGCATTGCGATCGTCGCCGCTGCGCCGCATCGGGCGCAAGCATTCGAGGCCTGCCGCTTCGTGATCGAGGAAGTGAAGCGCCGCGTTCCCGTCTGGAAAAAGGAGCTGCGCGCGGACGGGAGTGAGGTCTGGGTGGATCCGTCCGGCCACCCCACGGTCCGACCGTCCGACCGCCCCACCCATGTCTGACGTCGTCCACGACACGCTGCGCCGGCCGCTCGCGAGCCTGCGGCTGTCCGTCACGGACCGCTGCAACATGCGGTGCCGCTACTGCATGCCGGAAGACGAATACGTGTGGCTGCCGCGCGCGTCGATCCTCACGTTCGAGGAGATCGCGCGGCTGGTACACGTGTTCGCAGGGCTGGGGGTGCACAAGGTGCGGCTCACCGGGGGCGAGCCGCTGCTGCGGCACGATCTGCCCGCGCTCGTCGCCATGATCGCGAATGACGCCCGGATCAGCGATCTCGCGATGACGACCAACGGCCTGCTGCTCGCCCCGCAGGCGGGGGCCCTCCGATCGGCCGGCCTCGAGCGGGTGACGGTGAGCCTCGACACGCTGCGCCCCGAGCGGATGCTCGCGTTCGCGAAGAGCGCGCGACATGCCGATGTGCTCGCGGGGATTCGGGCGGCGCGGCAGGCGGGCTTCGCGCAGCTCAAGCTCAACTCGGTCGTGATCCGCGGATTCAACGACGACGAGCTCGCCGATCTCATCGAGTTCGGGCGCGCGGAGGGAGCCGAGGTGCGGTTCATCGAGTACATGGACGTGGGCGGCGCGACCCGCTGGTCCCTGGACCAGGTCGTGTCGCAGCGCGAGATGCTCGAGGTCTTGGGCCGGCGCTTCGGGACGATCGAGCCGATGGCCGGCGACGCTCGCGCCCCCGCCGAGCGGTTCCGGCTCGCCGATGGGACCACGTTCGGCATCATCGCCTCCACCACGGCGCCGTTCTGCCGCACCTGCGATCGCAGCCGCATCACCGCCGACGGCACATGGTTCCTGTGTCTATACGCGGCGCGGGGGATCGATCTGCGCGAGCCGCTGCGCCGCGGCGCCCCGGATGAAGAGCTGGCGTCCCTCATCCGGGAAACGTGGCAGGGTCGCAGCGACCGCGGGGCGGAGGAGCGACTCGGTTTGGCGGACCGGGCTGCGCTGTATCGCATCGATTCGCTGCGCGCCGATCCGCACCGCGAGATGCACACCCGCGGAGGCTGAGGGTGCTCAACAAGATCACCGTCGTCGGCGCCGGCAACGTCGGGGCCACAGCTGCCCAGCGCCTTGCGGAGAAAGAGCTCGCGCGCAGCGTCGTCCTCGTCGACGTGATCGAGGGCGTGCCCCAGGGCAAAGCACTCGACCAATGGCAGTCGGCGCCGATCGAAGGATTCGACACGCGGGTCGTGGGCGGGAACGACTACACACCCGCCGCAGGCAGCGAGCTCGTGGTCGTCACCGCCGGGATCGCCCGCAAGCCCGGCATGAGCCGCGACGATCTGGTTCGCACCAACGCCGAGATCGTCAAGCAGGTCTCCCTCCAGATCAAGCAGCATTGCCCCAACGCCGTCGTCCTGGTGGTCTCGAACCCGCTCGACGTGATGTGCTGGGTCACGAAACAGGTGACGGGCTTCCCGCGCGAGCGCGTGATCGGGATGGCGGGCGTGCTGGACACGGCGCGCTACCGCGCCTTTCTCGCCGAGGCGCTCGACGTATCGGTCCAGGACATCCAGGCGATGGTGCTGGGCGGGCACGGCGACACGATGGTGCCGCTGATCTCGTACACCACCGTCTCGGGCATCCCTGTCACCCAGCTGCTCGCGAAACCGGTGCTCGATAAGATCGTCGAGCGTACGCGCAACGGCGGCGCCGAGATCGTGGCGTTCTTGAAGACCGGATCGGCGTACTATGCGCCGTCGGCGGCGGTCGTCCAGATGGTCGAGGCCATCGTGCAGGACAAGAAACGGATTCTCCCCTGCGCCGCCTGGCTGCAGGGAGAGTACGGTCTCTCGGGCATGTACTGCGGGGTGCCGTGCAAGCTCGGCCGCACCGGCCTCGAGAAAATCCTAGAAGTGGAGCTGTCGCCGGACGAGCAGGCGGCGCTCAAGAAGTCGGCGGAGGCGGTGAAAGAAACAATGGCGGCGGTGAAGCTCTAGGCCGCCCCGGTGAACTCCTTCGCGGGAGGCTTGGGCGCGAGGTTAGCCTTACAGTAGTCCCGATTCAGCTGCGCGATGAAATCGATCGAGATCTCCTTGGGGCAGGCGGCCATGCACTCACCGTGGTTGGTGCAGGCCCCAAACCCTTCCGCATCCATCTGCGCCACCATGGTGACGACGCGCGTGGAGCGCTCGGGCTGGCCCTGGGGCAAGAGCCCCAGGTGCGACACCTTCGCGGCCACGAACAGCATGGCCGACGCGTTGGGGCAGGCCGCCACGCACGCCCCGCACCCGATGCAGGCGGCGGTGTCCATGGCGAGGTCGGCATCGCGTTTCGGCACCAGCACCGCATTGGCCTCCGGCGCGCTCCCGGCGCGCACCGTGATGAACCCCCCTGCCTGGACGATCCGGTCGAAGGCGCCGCGGTCCACAACCAAGTCTTTGATCACCGGGAACGCCCGGGCCCGCCACGGCTCGATCCACAGCTCGGCCCCGTCCGCGAACGAACGCATGTGCAGCTGGCACGTCGTGGTGGCGCGCTGCGGGCCGTGGGGGCGGCCGTTGATCACCATGCCGCACGCGCCGCAAATCCCCTCGCGGCAGTCGTGGTCGAACGCGATCGGCTCGTCCTTGCGCGCGAGGAGCTGCTGGTTGAGCACGTCCAGCATCTCGAGGAACGACATGTCGGGGCTCACGTCGGTGATGGCGTAGCGGACAAAGCTCCCGGGGAGCCCGGGCCCCTGCTGCCGCCAGACGTGGAGCGTGAGGTGCATTACGTGTAGCTCCGCTGCGCGAGATGGACCGCCTCGAAGGCGAGCGGCTCCTGGTGCAGCGTCGGGGCGTTCCCCACGCCGGTGAACTCCCAGGCGGCGACGTAGCTGTACCGTGCGTCGTCGCGCTTTGCCTCGCCCTCCGGGGTCTGCGACTCCTCACGGAAGTGGCAGCCGCACGACTCTTCCCGGTGCAGTGCGTCCCGGCACATCAGCTCGGCGAACTCGAAAAAGTCGGCCACGCGGCCCGCATGCTCGAGTGCCTGATTGAAGTCCTCGCCCTTCCCTCCGACGTACACGTCGCGCGCGAACTCCTCCCGCAACCCGGCGATCTTGGCGATCGCGTCGTTCAGGCCAGCGGCGTTCCGGGACATGCCGCACTGGTCCCACATCAGTCGGCCCAACTCGCGGTGAAAGACGTCCGCCGTCTTCCGGCCGCTCCCGGCGAGTAGCCTCCGGACCCGCTCGTTCACCTCGCCCTGGACCTGGCGGAACGTCGGGTGGTCGGGCCCGACCGTGTCGCGCTTGGCCTGGGCGAGGTAGTCCCCGATCGTGTACGGCAGGATGAAATACCCGTCGGCGAGCCCTTGCATCAGCGCGCTCGCGCCCAGCCGGTTGGCGCCGTGGTCCGAAAAGTTGGCCTCGCCGATCGCGTACAGCCCGTCGAGCGTGGTCATGAGGTTGTAGTCCACCCACAGCCCGCCCATGGTGTAGTGCGGGGCGGGGTAGATCCGCATCGGCCCGTCATAGGGGTTCTCCCCCGTGATGCGCTGGTACATCTCGAACAGGTTGCCGTAGCGCTCGCCGATCACCTGCCGGCCCAGACGGGCGATCGCGTCGGCGAGGTCGAGGTACACGCCGTGCCCGCCCGGACCGACGCCGCGCCCCTCGTCGCACACGTCCTTGGCGCGCCGCGACGCGATGTCACGCGGCGCGAGGTTGCCGTAGCTCGGGTACAGCCGCTCGAGATAGTAGTCCCGCTCGGCCTCGGGGATGGCGCCCGGCGCGCGTGTGTCGCCTGTCCGCTTCGGCACCCAGATGCGGCCGTCGTTGCGGAGCGACTCGCTCATGAGCGTCAGCTTCGCCTGATGCGGACCGGTGACGGGAATACAGGTGGGATGGATCTGGGTGAAGCACGGATTGGCGAGCGCCGCGCCGCGGCGATAGGCACGCCAGATCGCGGTGGCGTTGCAGCCCTTCGCGTTGGTTGAGAGGTAGTAGACGTTCGCGTACCCGCCCGTCGCCAGTACCACCGCGTCAGCCGCGTGGCCGCTCACCGCACCGCTCACCAGGTCGCGCACCACGATGCCGCGGGCTTGCCCGTCGATCACGACCAGATCGAGCATCTCGGTGCGCGGGTACATGTGCACCTTGCCGGCCGCGATCTGCCGCGCCAGCGCCTGGTAGGCGCCGAGCAGCAACTGCTGGCCGGTCTGGCCGCGGGCGTAGAAGGTGCGCGAAACCTGCACGCCGCCGAACGACCGGTTCGCGAGCAGGCCCCCGTACTCGCGCGCGAACGGGACCCCTTGGGCCGCGCACTGGTCGATGATCCGGGCGCTGAGCTCGGCCAGCCGGTAGACGTTGGCCTCGCGCGCGCGGAAGTCGCCTCCCTTGACCGTGTCGTAGAACAGCCGGAACGCCGAGTCGCCGTCGTTCTGGTAGTTCTTCGCCGCGTTGATTCCACCTTGCGCCGCGATCGAGTGCGCCCGGCGGGGGGAATCCTGAAAACAGAAGCAGGAGACGGTGTACCCGAGCTCGGCAAGCGACGCGGCGGCGGAACCGCCGGCCAGGCCCGAGCCCACGACGATGATGTGGTACTTCATCTTGTTCGCGGGGTTGACCAGCTTGATTTCGGACCGGTGCCGCTCCCATTTCTGTTCGAGCGGCCCGCTGGGGATCTTGGAGCGTAGCTCCATGCTCAGCGCACGATCCCGGCGAGCACCGCCACCGGAATGGAGATGTAGAGACCGGCGATCAGCACCGCGATGGCACCCGCCGCGCTGCGCCGCCAGCGCCCGGTCGGCGGCCGGTTGAGCCCCAGCGTCTGCAACGCGCTCCAGGTGCCGTGGTAGAGGTGCAGACCCAGCACGATCATCGCCGCGATATACGCCGCTGCCACGGGCCACACCCGCAGGCTCGCGACGACGTTGTGATAGACGTCGCCCGGGACGAAGCTCGGGTTCACCCGGCCGAATGTGAAGTCGAGCAGGTGATAGAGCACGTACAGGGCGATGAGCACGCCCCCCCACCGCATCGTGCGGGCGGCATACGTCGTCTCGACGGGCTCGAGCCGCCGATAGCCCACCGGGCGGGCGCGCCAGCTAGCGCGCGTCACCATGATCGCCGCGCCGATGTGCGCGCCGACCGCCACCAGCAGGACCAAACGCGCGATCCACAGCAGCTGCCCTCGGGCGAAGAACGGCGCCCCCACGGTTCGCAAGCCCTCGGCGTACGTGTTGAAGTGCTCGGGCCCCTGGAACACCTTGAGGTTGCCGAGCAGATGACCGACCACGAACAACAACAGGATGACGCCCGTGACGGCCATGAGGACCTTCATGCCGACGAGCGAGCGGGTGACACCCGGACGGGCAGCGACTGCAGGCAGGCTGGTCATGGAACGGTGGGATGATACCTGCTCGGCTGCGACTCAGGCAAGCCGACGGATGCGCCGGCTATCTTTCGTACGTTCGCCACCAACCCACCTCGGCTCGAGGAGGCGCCACGCATGGCCACGTCCTCATCCATGATCGTGTCCACGACGTTCGACATACAAGGCCGCCGCGTGCGCGAGTACCGCGGTGTGGTCCGCGGAATCACCGTGCGCGCGCCGACCATTTCGCAAGGCATCCTCGGCGGTTTGAAGAGCATCATCGGCGGCCGGATCGGCGCGTACACCGAAATGTGCGAGCAGGCACGGCAGGCCGCCTACGACCTCATGGTCGAGCACGCGAGACAGGTCGGGGCGAACGCGGTGCTCGGCGTCGCCTTCGATGCGTCGGAGGTGGCGAGCAGGGCTTCGGCAACCGAGGTGCTCTGCTACGGCACGGCGGTCGTACTGGAGTGAGACCCACCGTCGTCGTCGTGGGGGGGGGATTCGGCGGCTTGCGCGCCGCCCGCGCGCTGCGCCGCGTGCCCGTCGACGTCGTCCTGGTCGATCGGCACAATTACCACCTGTTCCAGCCGCTCCTCTACCAGGTCGCGACCGCCGGCCTCGAGCCCGAGCAGATCGCGAAGCCGGTGCGGGCGATCTTGCGGGGGCAAGCGAACTTCGAGTTCCGGATGAGCGAGGTGACCGGTCTCGACTCCGGCGCAAAGCGACTCCTCACCCGAGACGGTGCGATCGCCTACGACTACCTGATCCTCGCCGTGGGCGGCGAGACGAACTACTTCGGGCTCGAGAGCGTGCCGCGGCACGGGTTCGGGCTGAAGGATATTCCGGAGGCGATCCGCATCCGCAACCACGTGCTGCACGCGTTCGAGCGCGCGATGCTCGAGCACGACCCCGAGCGGCGCCGCGCCGAGCTCACCTTCATCGTCGTGGGGGGCGGCCCGACGGGCGTCGAGATGGCAGGCGCCCTCTCCGAGCTCATCCGACTGGTCCTGGTGAAGGACTACCCCCGGCTCAACATGAAGGACGTGCGCGTGCTGCTCGTTGAAGCGACCGACCGGCTGCTCGGTCCAATGCCCGCCCGGCTGCGCGAGGCCGCCGCCGAAACGCTGTGGCGCAAGCACGTGGAGGTCCGCTTCGGTGCGACGGTCGCCGATTACGACGGCGAGCGGGTGCTCCTGAAGAGCGGGGAAGTGATTCCGGCCCGCACGCTCGTGTGGGCCGCGGGGGTGCAAGCCGTGTCGCTCACCACCCGGCTCGGGTTGCCGACGGGGCGGCAAGGCCGGATTCCGGTGGCGGACACCCTGGACGTCCCCGGTCACCCGGGCGTGTACGTCATCGGGGACGCGGCCTATCTCGAGGTGGACGGCCAGCCCTTGCCGATGATGGCTCCGGTCGCGATTCAGATGGCGGAAACGGCGGCGCGGAATATCGGGCGCCACGTCGCCGGCGAGTTGCCGCTGGCGTTCCGCTACCGCGATCCGGGGTCGCTGGCGACCATCGGGCGCAACGCCGCCGTCGCCTACATTCGGGGGATCGCCTTCACGGGATTCCCCGCCTGGGTGGTGTGGTTGGTCGTCCACATCATGCAGCTCATCGGCTTCCGCAACAAACTATTCGTCCTGCTGAATTGGGCGTGGGATTATTTCTTCTACGAGCGTGCCGCACGCCTGATCACGACGATGGACTGATCAGGGCAGGGTGGGGCGTGGGGTGGAGCGGCGGGCGGAGGGTCGTGCGCGCGCCGTGCCCGTCCGCCGCACCACGCCGTTCCAGCCGCACTCGAGGCACCAGCGGCGCTGCAGCAGCGGGAGCAGCCGATCGAAGAAGCGGTTGCGCAGGCCCACCATTTCGATGCCGCACTGCGGGCAGAGTGGGCCCCGGGGCAGCAGGAGGTACACGACCGCCGTCACGATCACCACCCGCATCGCCACGGTGACGAGCAGGACCAGCACCACCAGCATACTGCATGATAGTGCCGGGCCGGCCGTCCAGCCAACCTCACCCGCGGGCGGCCCGTGCGAGCTCGAGGATCCGCCGCTCCAGCTCCGCGAGCTCGACCGGCTTGACCAGGACGCGCTCCCGCGCCACGGGCGTGTTCCCGGGCTCCGCGAGCTGGGAGACGTCACCCGACAGGAACAGCACCCTCGCCGCGAGCTCGGGGCGCTCTTCCTCGAGCTGCGCGTACAGCTCGATCCCTCCCATCCGGGGCATCCGCAGGTCGGCGACGATCACATCGGCAGGCCGCAGGCGCAGCTTCGCCAGCCCGTCCAAGCCGTCCACCGCCTCCTCCACCTCCGCCCCCCGGCGCGCGAGGAACCGGGCCATCGGTCGCCGGACGCCCTCCTCGTCCTCCACGATGAGCACGTGAACACCGGTGAGCGACGCCACCGGCTTCGCGACGTCGCGCACCCGTTGGTCCGGGCCGGCGGCGGCCGTCCCCGGCTCGGCGGTCACCGCTGGGGCGACCGGAACCGAGAGAACGAACCGGGCCCCCCCACCCGGCGCCGAGGCCAGGCGGAGATCGCCGCCCACCTCGCGCGCGATCTGGCGCGAGATGTAGAGGCCGAGGCCCGTGCCGCGCCGGCCCTTCGAGGTGACGAACGGTCGGAACAGGCGCGACGCAATGTCGGCAGCGACGCCCTTGCCGTTGTCACCGACGGCCACCGACACCCGGGCGTCCTCGACCCACGTGTCCACGGTGAGGTGCCGCGGAGGCTTGACCGCACGGAGCGCATCGATCGCGTTGGAGAGGAGATTCACCAACACCTGCTCGAGCTTGATCGAGTCGCCCTCGACCGCGGGGAGGTTGGCGTCGAGCCGGCCGCCGACGGTGATCTCGTCCACACCGAACCGGAAGGACAGCAAGTCGAGCCCACCGCGCACCACGTCGTTCAGGTTGACGCGAGTGACCTCCCGCTCGGCTGCCCGCACGAACCGCAGCAAGCCGCGGAGGAGCTTGGCGGCACGCCGCGTCTGGCGCAGGATCTGGACCATCTCATTCCGCTGCTCGCCCACGACGGTCGGGTCGGCGAGCCGGTTCTCCGCGTGCGCCGCGATCGCCATTAGCGGATTGTTGACCTCGTGCGCGACGCCGGCCAGCAACTCCCCGGCGGCGGCGAAACGGCCCTGTTCCTCGGCGCGGTCGCGCAGAATGCGGGTCATCGCGTTAAAGTGCCCGGCCACGCGACCGAGCTCGTCGGCCCCGCGGATCGGAACGCTGACGGTGAGATCGCCGTCGGTGGCACGGGCGAGGCCAGCCTCGAGCTCGCGCAGCGGGCGCCAGACGCGTCGGCGCACCACGTAGGCCAGGGCGGGCACCCACAGAACTCCGGCCAGGAGCCACAGGATGGTCGCGCGGGGCACCTCGTCCGCCGCTGCCTGCAAGGCACGCTGGCGCGCGATCAAGTAGGCACGAGCAACCCTGCTCCCGTCGGCCCCGCGGTCGTGGGCGATCTGGACGAGTCGCTCTACTGCCGCCAAGCGCGCCGCGGCCTCCGCCGGGCGCCCCCGATCGAGGTCGTTCAGCACCTGTACGAGGGCGCTCCCCACGCTGGAGAGAGCGTCGTCGATGCGCGTCAGCTCGGCGCGCAGGGTCTCGGCGATGGGGGTGTCCGGTGGTACGGCGAGCGGCGCGCGCCCGAGCGCCAGCACCTGATGCGCGAGTCTCAGGGAATCAGGCGCCGACCACGAGCCACGGGCGAGGTTGCGCGCGATTGCGACCGTCCGATTCAGTGCGCTGTCCCGGCGCGCGAGCTCCGCGCTCAACGTGGTGATCGCCTGAGTGGCGGCACCGAGTGCCAGGGCCGGTCGGCTGACGCGGAAGAACAGGTAGACGGGCAGCGCGGCGGCGTACAAGCCTGCGCCGAGCGCGACGCCGAGCAGCGTCACGCGCACGCTGAACGCTCGCCCCGCCGGCGCAGGGATCGATCGGAGCGGTGTCACAGGAACGCAAGCCCGAGACGAGCGAGCACAGGTGTCATCCCCCCCACGCAAGCGGGCGCAAACGTAGCGGTACGGTAGCCGCTAAGATAGCGCTCCTCCCCCGGCTGACGGGATCACCGAATCATGCGCGCGCCTGGCGCTGACTAGCGGGGCCGGGCCGGAGCGGCCACATTTGCTCCCGCGCCCCGATGGCAGGAAGCGAGGTCCGCATGGCTAGCGATACCGGCGACCGCATGAGGATCGTGATCGGCTACGCGCTGTGGGCCACGCTCTGCGCCGCGGCGGCCGGCCTCGCGCTCTCCCTCATCCACACCTGGTTCTTCAGCTCCCACGCCAGCGCCCCGGAATTCTGGCGCACCCTGTTCGAGGACGTGGCCACCACGGTCGGCATCGCCGCCGGGCAGGGGGCGGTAGCCCTGGTCTCGGGCAGCGTGCTCGCGCAGCTCGGCCGCGGGCTCCATGCCACCGTCCTCCTGGGCCTGCTCGTCGGGGTGTTCGACTTCGTCATGAACTTCCTCCAGATGGCGGTGCCCCGGACCGAGCTCGGCTGGGTGCCCGATCTCATCATCCTCGCGGCTGTCACGATCGCCATCACCGCGTTCGGATCGCGGTCGGCGGCGGTCGCCCCGTGACCGACGAGCTGCGCGACGCGCAACAGCGACTCGAGCGGCGCGTCGAAGTCCTGGAGCAGATGATGCGACGGCTGGTCGCGCCCGGCGCCATCTCCGAGCGCGTCGTCGCCGTGCCTCCACGCACACCGGCTCCAAGCCCCACCCTCGCCGGCCACCCGCCGCCCGTCCCTCCCCTCCCGCGGCCCGCCGCTCCCGACCTCGAGCAGTGGTTCGGCCAGCGGGGCCTGCTGGTGGTGGGCGTCCTCGCGCTGCTCGCGGCGACCGGATTCTTCCTGAAGTATGCGATCGATCGGGGGTGGATCGCGCCGGCGGTCCGTTCCCTGCTCGCCCTGGTCGCGGGGATCGCGCTGGCGGCGTGGGGAGAGGCGCGCATCCGCAGCGACCTGCGGCGCTACGGCGCCGCGATGATCGGCGCGGGTGGCGGTCTCGCCTACCTTGGCCTGTGGGCGGCGGCCGGGCCCTACGGCCTGATCGAGCGGCGTGTCGGCGTCCTGCTGCTCGCCGCGTGCACGGCGATCGTGATCGTCCTGGCCCTCCGGCACGAGGTCGAAGGACTCGCGATCTGGGCGCTCGCGGGCGCCTACCTGGCTCCGATGCTCCTCCCGCCTGCCACGCCCAACCCCGAGGCGTTTCTCGGTTACCTCGAGGTGGTCGGCCTCGGGACCGGCCTGCTCGCCTACACGATGACCTGGCGCCGGACCTACGTTCTGGCGCTCGCCGGCTACTTCCTCCTGGCGGCCGCCGTCGCCGCCCGCGCGCTGGACAGCGCGCTCGGCTGCTGGTTCCTCGCCGCGGGCGCCTTGCTCACGCTGCACGTCACGCGGCGACGCGCCTGGCCCGAGGCGCGGCTCGGGATGCTGTTGCTCGCGTGGGTCCTGCTGCGCATGGCGCTGACCGGGATCGGGGGCGTTGAGCCGCGGGTTTGGCTCGCCCTGGGCGCAGCCCTCGCCGTCGCGGCACTCCTGTTTCGGCAACAACTCGACCGTGACCCACTGCAGACAGGTGAGGACGCGTTGCTGTTCGTCGCGAATCCCTTCGTCCTGGTCGCATTGGCGCGGACGGCCGGGCCACGGATGCTCGATCCGGTGGCGGCCCTCGTGCCCGGGCTGCTGGCGGTCGTCTATCTCACCGCGGGATGGACGCGCCGGACCGCGCCCCATCTGGTGATGGGGTTCGGGCTCGCCGCCTTCGCCCTCGCGGTGCAGGGCAGCCCGGCGGCGGTCGTCGTCCTCTGGACGGCGCTCTTGCTCGCCGCGCTCGCGGCGGAGCGGCTGGGAACTCGGGTCGGCGGGCGGATCGCCGCCCTCGGGCTCGCCGCGATCGCGTTTCCCTGGCTGTTCGGCGTGGCACTGTGGTCCCGCTCGCCGGGCGCCGCGGCGTTCAGCGACCCCTGGGCGCTGGCGCTCTACGCCTACGTCGCCGGCACGGCGCTCGCCGCCCGTTGGTGGGGGCGAGCCGACCGGGGGAGTGAGCTGTTGTGGGTGGTGTGTGGTGCGGCGGTGTTCGCGGGCGGCTCGATCGAGCTGCAGCGGTACTTCGGACGGCGCGCCCCGCTCGCCGGCGACCTCGCCCTGAGCGTCTTCTGGTTGGCGTACGCCGGCGCCCTGGTGCGACTCGGGTTCCAGCACGAGCGCAAGGACGTGCGCTCGGCGGGGCTGGTCGTGGCCGCCGGCGCCGGGGCCAAGATCGTGCTGTACGACCTCTCGACCCTCGAAGCGTTGTACCGCATCGCCTCGTTCTTCACCCTCGCGCTCATCGCGCTAGCGGTTGCCTACGCGTACAACAAAAAGGCGACGACGTCGAGCAGCAACGTCTGACGGAGACGTCACGCAGAGGCGACGTCTTTAGAGCTTAGGCAACGTAATCCCCTGTTGAGCCTGATATTTCCCTTTCTTGTCCTTGTAGCTGATCTCGCACTCGTCTCCCTCGTCGGCCGTGAAGAACAGGACCTGCGCGATCCCCTCGTTGGCGTAGATCCGCGCGGGGAGCGGCGTCGTGTTGGAGATCTCGAGCGTGACGAACCCTTCCCACTCGGGCTCGAACGGGGTCACATTGGTGATGATCCCGCACCGCGCGTAGGTGCTCTTGCCGACGCAGATCGTCAGGACGTTGCGCGGGATGCGGAAGTACTCGATGGAGCGGGCGAGGACGAACGAGTTGGGCGGCACGATGCACACATCGCCCGTGAACTCCACGAAGGACTTCGGGTCGAACCGCTTCGGATCCACCACCGCCGAGAGCGCGTTCGTGAAGATCTTGAACTCCGGGGCGACGCGCATGTCGTAGCCGTACGACGACACGCCATAAGAGATGACGCCGGCGCGCGCCTGGTTTTCGGCGAACGGCTCGATCATGGCGTGGTCGGTGGCCATGCGTCGGATCCAGCGATCGGACTTGATGGACATGGGGCGGCAATATATCGGCGGCGTCGACACTTACGCCACTCGATTCGGTTGACAAGGCTGCCAGGCGCGAATACGTTTCGGCGGGTCAAGTGAATTTTTTCACGAACTCATGAACCAGCCCTATCTCTCCTTTCTCCTTCTGCTTGGCTTCGTCGCGTTCAACGCGGGCCTGTTGATCGCGCTGTCGCATCTGCTGGCACCACGGAAGCCTACCGTCCTCAAAGACGCGCCGTACGAGAGCGGCATGCCGCCGCTGGGCACCGCACACGAGCGTTTCTCGGTCAAGTTCTACCTCGTGGCGATGCTGTTCATCGTCTTCGACATCGAGACGGTGTTCTTGATTCCGTGGGGCACGATCTTCTGGGGCGGCGGGGGCGGACCGGGCACGGGGTTCCTGCTGGTGGAGATGCTGGTTTTCATGCTCATTCTGGCGGTCGGCTACGTCTATGTCTGGAAGCGGGGAGCGCTGCAATGGGACTGAGCGCATGAAGCGCGTCATGGAAACGAAGGAAGTTGCCGGGCAAAGCCCGAACTACCTTCTGGCCAAGTTCCAGGGTCTCGTCGACTGGGCCGTCAACGCCTCGCGCGCCAACTCACTGTGGCCCATGCCGTTCGGGACCGCGTGCTGTGCGATCGAGTTCATGGCGACGGCGGCCAGCCGCTACGATTTCGCGCGGTTCGGCATGGAGCGCCAGGCGTTCTCGCCGCGGCAGGCGGACGTGCTGATCTGCGCCGGGCGGCTGCCGTTCAAGCTGGCCCCCGTGATCCGGCGCATCTACGATCAGATGCCGCAGCCCAAGTGGGTGATCTCGATGGGAGCGTGCGCCTCCACCGGCGGCATTTTCGACAACTACGCGATGGTGCAGGGGATCGATACCGTCGTCCCGGTGGACGTCTACGTCCCGGGCTGTCCGCCCCGCCCGGAGGGACTGTTGTACGGCGTGCTGCTCCTGCACAAGAAGATCCGGGGCGAGTCGCTGTTCGACGCCGTCCCGCGCCGGGAGGAGCAGCCGCTCGATGCGCGCGGCCTACGCCTCTCCCCCGAGACGATCGACGAGATTTCGGAGCCGTTCGGGAACTCCGTCCACCAGTTCCGGTCGACGTGAACGCCTCCGTCGACGCGCTGCGAGCGACCTTCGGCACCGCCATCGGCCGCGCCGTCGAGTCGTGCGGCGACACCATCGTCTACGTCGCCCGCGAGCGACTGCTCGAGGTGCTGCGGTGGCTGCGCGACAGCCCCGAGCAGGGCTACGACTATCTGGTCGACGTGACGGCGGTCGAGTATCGCGACCGGGAGCGACCGCTCGAGGTGGTCTACAACCTGCGTGCCCTCGGGCGCCGCAGCGAGCTGCGCGTGAAGGTCGAGCTCGACCCGCGCGGTGAGCTGGCCGTCGACTCCGTCGTGCCGCTGTGGCGCGGCGCCGACTGGCTCGAGCGCGAAGTCTTCGACATGTTCGGCATCACGTTCCAGGGCCACCCCGACCTGCGCCGTATCCTGATGTGGGAGACGTACGCGGAGGGGTACCCACTCCGGAAGGACTTCCCGCTGCGCGGCCGGTTCAGCCGGGCGGAGCAGGTGCGCCAGGCGCTGAACGCGAACCCCGAGGTGCACTACTCGATGGAAGAGCTGTCCATCGCCGAGGCGTACCACGAGCTGCCTCCCGACATGCGAGAGCGGATACGCCGTGGCGAGCCCGGCACGCCGCCCGACTCCGAATGAGCCAGCGCACCGTCGAGCTCGACCTGGCCACACCCGGTCTGGACGCCCGCGGACAGCCGACGCGCGTGCCGCTCGGTCCCGCCGTCGCGGCTCCAGCGGAGCCGGGGCTCGCCAGCGAGCACATGCTGATCAACATCGGGCCCCAGCACCCCGCGACCCACGGCGTCCTGCGGCTCGTGGTCGAGCTCGACGGCGAGACGGTGGTGCGCGTGATCCCGCATCTCGGGTACTTGCACTCCGGGTTCGAGAAACTCGGCGAGTACCGTCATTACAACCAGATCATTCCGCTCACTGACCGGACGGATTATCTGTCCCCGATGGCCAACAACGTCGGCTTCGCCCTGGCGGCCGAGCAGCTGATGGGGATCGAGATCACGCCGCGCTGCACGGTGCTGCGGGTGATCGCGTGCGAGATGAGCCGGATCATCTCACACATGGTGTGGCTCGGCACGACCTCCATCGACCTGGGCGCCTTCACGCCATTTCTGTGGGCGTTCCAGGAGCGCGAGCGGATCTACAATCTCCAGGAGATGTGGACCGGTGCCCGGCTCACGACGAGTGTCACGCGCGTGGGCGGCATGATGGCCGACATCCCGGACAAGTTCGTGGACGGGCTGCGTCACTTCACGCAAACGTTCCCGAAGACGCTCGCCGAAATCGACCGCGTCCTGACCCGCAACGCCGTGTGGGTCGGGCGCACGCAGGGTGTGGGCGCGCTCACGGCCGCGGAAGCGATCAATTACTCGCTCTCCGGCCCCATGCTGCGGGCCAGCGGCGTCCCGTACGACGTCCGCAAGGATCGGCCGTACCTGGGCTACGAGACCTACGACTTCGACGTCGTGGTCGGTGAGCACGGCGACGTCTACGACCGCTACCTGGTGCGGTTGGAGGAGTGCTCACAGGCGAACCGCATCCTCCAGCAGGCGCTCGACCGCCTGCCCGACGGCCCCGTGAACGTCGCCGATCCCCGGGTGATCCTGCCCCCCAAATCGCGCGCGATGAACGACATGGAAGCGATGATCTACCACTTCAAGCAGGTGATGGAAGGTGTGAAGGCGCCGGTGGGTGAAGCGTACGTCGGGATCGAGAATCCGAAGGGCGAGCTCGGCAATTACCTGGTGTCGGACGGGACGGCCAAACCGGTGCGGTGGCGCATCCGGCCCCCCTCCTTCATCAACCTTGCGGCGCTCCCCAAGATGGCGGAGGGGCACCTGTTGAGCGACCTGATCGCGATCAACGCGTCGGTCGACATCGTCATGGGTGAGGTGGATCGATGAGCGTCAGCGCGCATCCGACGCCGCCGGCGGGCACCGAGGAGTACCAGCCGGTCTTCACCGGCCAGACGCTCGAGCAGCTGGGCGAGATCTTCACCCGGTATCCCACCAAACAGGCGGCGCTGCTGCCGGCGCTGTGGCTGGTGCAGCAGGCCCGCGGCTGGATCTCGGACCGCAACATGGCGGAGGTGGCCGAGGTGCTGGGCCTGACGCCCGCCTACGTGAAAGGCGTGGTCACCTTCTACACGATGTACCACCAGCATCCCGTCGGGAGGCACTTCGTGCAGGTGTGCACGACGTCACCGTGCAACATCTGCGGGGCCGAAGCGGTCGTCAAAGCCTTGCTCGACGCGACGGGGGCGCGGGAGCTCGGCGCGACGAGTCCCGACGGCAAGTGGACGGTGATCGAGGTGGAATGCCTGGGTGCCTGCGGCTTCGCGACGCCGGTGCTCGTAGACGACGACTTCATCGAGTCGGTTACACCGGAGAAGGTCCCGGACCTGGTGAGGAAATACAACTGAGAACCGAACGCGGAAGTGGGAATGCGGAAGTCGGAACACGCTGTTCCGCGTTCCGCGTTCCGCGTTCCGACTTCGGGATGGTCTGATGGGTTATCCTCACAAACCGCACGCTCGCGAAACGGTCCTCCTCTCCAAGCACTTTGGTGAGGCCGATGCGCGCAGTTACAAGGGCTGGGTGAAGCGGGGGGGCTACGAGATGCTGGAGCGGGCCCTCGCCATGGAACCCGCGAAGATCATCGACCTCGTCAAGGAGTCGGGTCTGCGGGGGCGGGGCGGGGCGGGGTTCCCAACCGGCCTCAAGTGGTCGTTCATGCCCAAGGAGAAGAGAAAGCCGCACTACCTGTGCGTGAACGCCGACGAATCGGAGCCGGGGACCTTCAAAGACCGCGAGATCATGCGCTGGACGCCCCACGCGTTGCTGGAGGGCGCGGCGATCGCGGCCCGCGCGATCCAGGCCGAGGTGACCTACATCTACATCCGCGGCGAGTTCACCGAGCCCTGGGCCGTCATGGCCAAGGCCCTCGCCGAGGCGAAGGCCGCGGGCGTCTTCGGCCGCGGCAAGATCCACCTGCACCGCGGCGCCGGCGCCTACATCTGCGGCGAAGAGACCGCGCTCATGAACTCGATCGAAGGCAAGCGCGGCAACCCACGGATCAAGCCGCCGTTCCCGGCGGCGGCGGGTGTCTTCGGGATGCCGACCACCATCAACAACGTGGAGACGCTGGCCGCGGTGCCGCTCATTCTCAAACAGGGCCCCGCCTGGTACAAGGGGCTGTCCCTCGCCTCTCCGAAGAGCACGGGCACCAAGCTGTTCTCCGTGTGCGGGCACGTCCAGCGGCCCGGCAACTACGAAGTCACGATGGGCTTCCCGCTCAAGGATCTGCTGTACGAGCTGGCCGGCGGGATGCGGCCGGGGCGGACGCTGAAGGCGTGCATCCCCGGGGGCTCGTCGGTGCCGATCCTCGACCGCGACGAGACCGAGAGCTGCCTCCTCGACTACGAAGGCGTCGTCGAGCGGGGCTCGATGCTGGGTTCGGGCGGCGTGATCGTGTTCGACGACTCGACCGACATGGTCTACCAGATCATGCGGCTCGCCCGCTTCTACGCGCACGAGTCGTGCGCCCAGTGCACCCAGTGCCGCGAAGGCACGGCGTGGACCACCAAGATCCTCGAGCGGATTCTGGCGGGCCAGGGAAAGACCGCGGACCTCGACCTGCTGCTCGATCTCTCCGAGAACATGACCGGCAAGACCATCTGCGTGCTCTCGGACTCGTGCGCCGCGCCTGTGGTCTCGGGGATCAAGAAGTTCAAGAACGAGTTCGAGGACTACATCGCGGGGCGGCGGAAGCCGGTGCTGGTGGCCTGATGGCCGACGACCTGATCAGTCTCATGATCGACGGCGTCCCGGTGAGCGTCCCCAAGGGAACGCTGGTGATCGAGGCCGCGAAGCAGACGGGCGTCCTCGTGCCGCACTACTGCTACCACCCGGGGCTGCCCGTTGCGGGCGTGTGCCGCATGTGCCTCGTGGAGATCGAGAAGGCCCCAAAGCTCCAGATCGCGTGCGCCACCCAGGTCGCCGAGGGCATGGTGGTGCACACCCAGTCGACCCAGGCGAAGCAGGGCCGCACGGGCGTGCTCGAGCTGCTCCTCATCAATCATCCCCTCGACTGCCCCATTTGCGATCAAGCGGGGGAGTGCGAGCTGCAGGACTTCACATTTCAGGAGGGCCGCCCCGCGACGCGCTACAGCCCGGAGTACGCGAAGCGTTTCAACCCAGTCGAAGACTTCGGGCCGGATGTGCTGTACGTTCCGAACCGCTGCATCCTGTGCACGCGCTGCGTCCGCTTTATGGAGGACGTGGCGAAGGAGCCGGTGCTCAACGTATCCGAGCGCGGCGACCGCGCCTACGTCGGGATCCACCCCGCGGCGCGGCTCGACCACCCGTGGGCGGGCAACGTCGTCGACCTCTGCCCGGTCGGCTCGCTGCTCTCGAAGGACTTCCTGCACAAGGCGCGCGCGTGGGAGCTCGACAAGGCGGCGTCGGTCTGTACCGGCTGCTCGCAGGGCTGCAACGTCACGCTCGACACCCGCGAGAACGTCGTGGTGCGGGTGCGCCCCCGGCCCAACCTCCAGGTGAACCGCTACTTCATCTGCGACCACGGCCGCCTGAACTACCGCTGGATGAACCGGGGCGACCGCATCGAGGCCCCGCTCGTGCGGCGGGGCGGCGAGCTGCACGCGACCGACTGGGACGAAGCGTGCGAGCGCGTGGCGACGCTGCTGCGGGGTGCCGGCGGCAAGGCGGTCGCCCTCGTCTCCCCGAAAGCCTCCACCGAGGCGCTGTTCCTCGCGCGCGAGCTGTTCGCCGGGCTCGACTGGACCGGCGCGTTCCAGGTGGTGATGGGCGAGGAGGCGCCGCTCGCCGGTGTGCCAGAGCTCGCGCTGCGCGCCGAGCGAGCCCCAAACGGCCGGGGTGCGGAGCTGCTCGGCTACAGCCGGGACTACCCGGCGGCGCTGAGCGCTGCCGAGACCGCGTCGGTCGTGCTGGTGCTCGACGAGCCCGAGAGCGCCGTGCGGACGGCAGGGGCGCTGATCTATGTCGGGACGATGTTGCCCGAGCGCGCCCGCGAGGCCGCGGTGGTCCTGCCGATCGCCAACGTGGCGGAGGAGGACGGCACGTTCGTGAACCGGGACGGGCGGGTGCAGCGCTACTTCCAGGCCAAGCCGGCGCCCGGCATGGCGCGGCCGGCCTGGTGGGTGCTCTCCGAGGTCAGCGCGACGCTGGGTCGCGGGGAGCGCCTGGCCACCGCCGACGAGGCGTTCGACCGCCTCGCAGCGTCGGTGGACGCGTTCCGCGGGCTCTCCTACGGGCGGCTGGGATTCGCCGGACTGCCGGCGCCCGCGGCCGTGCCCGTTGCCGTGCCGGCATGACGTTCTTCCTGATCGGCTCGATCGTGAAGATTCTCGTGGTCTTCACGGCGATCATGGTCGGCGTGGCGCTGCTCACCCTCGCGGAGCGCCGCATCTGCGCCTGGATGCAGGACCGGCTCGGCCCCAACCGCGTCGGCCCGCAAGGACTGTTTCAACCGGCGGCTGACGGGCTCAAGAACCTTCTCAAGGAGGAGACGCTTCCCGCCCAGGCCGACAAGGTGCTGTTCCTGCTCGCGCCGGCGATGGCCTTCGTGCCGGCGCTCCTGACCTTCGCGGTGATCCCGTTCGCCACGCCGCTGCCCACGCCGTGGGGAGACGTGGAGATGGTGGTGGCGAACCTGCCGGTCGGATTCCTCTACATCCTGGCGTTCGGCTCGCTCGGCGTCTACGGGATCGTGCTGGCCGGGTGGTCGTCCAACAACAAGTACTCGCTGCTCGGCGGGATGCGGGCGAGCGCGCAGATGATCTCCTACGAGATCGCCATGGGCATGAGCACGGTGGCCGTGCTGCTGCTCGCCGGCAACGTGACGCTCACCGACGTCATCGCCAAGCAGTCGGCATCCCTCTTCACCTGGAACGTGTTCCCCCTCTCGCTCGCGTACTTCATTTTCATCGTCGCGGCGTTCGCGGAAACCAACCGGCTGCCGTTCGACCTCCCAGAGGCCGAGGGCGAGCTCATCGCCGGCTATCACACCGAGTACAGCGGGATGAAGTTCTCGATGTTCTACATCGCGGAATACGCCAACATGGTGACGGCATCGGCCCTCATGACGACGCTGTTTTTCGGGGGGTGGGACATCCCGTTCATCACGTGGGACAACACACCACCGTGGACGGTGCTCAAGACCGTGTTGACGCTCGGGTCGTTCGGCGTGAAGACGATGTGTTTCCTCTTCCTCTACATCTGGGTCCGCTGGACGCTGCCGCGTTTCCGCTACGATCAGCTGATGGCGCTCGGGTGGAAGGTGATGCTGCCCCTCGCGCTTGGCTACGTGACGGTGATGGCGACCGCGATCTGGCTGCTGCACGACCGGCTCGGCTGGACGTACGACACTCGCTTCGCGCTGGTCTTGTTCGCCGTGAACCTGCTGCTCGCGGTGCCGCTGTTCTTCGTGCTCGACCGCGGGCACATCATCGCCGGATCGGTGGCGGAGGAGCGCGCCTGATGACGATCGGCGTCAAGGTGATGCAGCGACCGGGGACGCGGGCCTCCTACGTGCGCGCCACGCTCCAGGGCATGGCCCTCACGCTGCAGCACATTTTCCGGCCCAAGGTCACGATGCAGTATCCCGAGGAGAAGAGCACCGCGGACTGGAACATTTCCTCGCGCTGGCGCGGCACGCATCGCATGCTCACCGACGAGCAGGGGCGCGCCAAGTGCGTGGCCTGCGGGCTCTGCCCGCAGATCTGTCCGGCGAACTGCATCAAGCTCGTGCCCGGGGAGGACGAGCAGGGGAACCGCTACCCGCTGATCTACGAGATCGACGAATTCCGCTGCGTGTTCTGCGGCTACTGCCAGGAGGTCTGCCCCGAGGAAGCGATCCACGTCGGCGTGCACTACGAGAACTCCGAGTTTTCGCGCGACCGGTTCGTGTACGACCTCGAGCGGCTGTGCGCCCAGACGCATCCCGTCTCGACCCTGTGGGACCCCTCCGATCCCGCGGGCGAGTAGCGATGGCGCCGACCTTGATCATCTTCTGGGGATTCGCCGGGCTCGCGGTCGTCAGCGCGCTCGCGTGCATCACCCGCCGGAGCCCCGTGGCGAGCGCGCTGTGGTTGGTGGCGACGCTGTTCGCGCTCGCGGCCCTGTTCGTCCTGCTCGACGCCCAGTTCATCGCCGTGCTTCAGGTGCTGGTGTACGCCGGCGCCATCATGGTGTTGTTTCTGTTCGTGATCATGCTGCTCAATCTGGGCCGCGCGGGACCGTCCGATCTCAAAGGGCCCGTGGGACTCGGGGTGGGCGTGCTGCTCGCGGGATTGATGCTGGTCCAGTTGCTCGCGCTGCGGCACGGCGGGCCGGCGCCGGCCCTCGCACTCGCGCCCGGCCCCATGGCCCGCGCCGCCGCGGAGCAGGGCATGGTGCCGGCCGTTGCCCGGCCGCTCTTCAGCACCTATCTCGTGCCGTTCGAGATCACCAGCGTGCTTCTGCTCGCCGCGCTGGTCGGCGCGGTCGTGCTCGCCAAGCGGAAGCTCTGATGCTCCTCGAGCCCTCCCTCACCGTCTCGGCCGTGCTGTTCACCCTGGGCGTCGCGGGCGTGCTGCTGCGGCGCAACGCGATCGTCATCTTCATGTGCGTCGAGCTGATGCTCAACGCCGTGAACCTGACGTTCGTCGCGCTGGCTCAGCAACTCGGCGTCGCCGGCCAGATCTTCGTGTTCTTCGTGATGGCCGTGGCTGCGGCCGAAGCCGCGGTCGGCCTGGCGATCCTCCTGGCCATCTACCGCCATCGGCAGACGCTCAACCTCCAGAACATCAACCTGCTCAAAGGGTGATGCCCGCGGCGCCGCTGTCCCTGCTCTGGGTGGTGCCGGCGCTCCCGTTGCTCGGCTTCGCCGTGAACGGCACCCTCGCGCTGGGTCGGCCGGGCGCCAAGCGCACAGTCTCGATCGTGGGCGTCGGCACCCTGGCGCTCGCGTTCGCTGCCTCCGCCTTCGCGGTGATCGAGTTCGCCAAACTCCACGCGGCGGCGCCGCTGGTGTTCCCCTACTGGGAGTGGCTCCCGGTCGGAGAGCTGCAGGTCGGTTTCGCGCTGCAGCTCGACCAGCTCTCGGCGGTGATGATTCTCGTCGTGACGGGCGTCGGCGCCCTGATCCACGTGTTCAGCATCGGCTACATGCACGAGGATCCCGGGTACGCGCGCTATTTCGCCTACCTGAACCTGTTCGTGTTCTTCATGCTGATCCTGGTGCTGGGCGCGAACTTCCCCGTGATGTTCGTCGGGTGGGAGGGTGTCGGACTCTGCTCCTATCTGCTGATCGGGTTCTGGTTCAACGAGCGGATCAACGCCGACGCGGGCAAGAAGGCGTTCATCGTGAACCGGATCGGGGACTTCGGGTTCCTGGTCGCGATGTTGCTCATCTTCTGGCGCATCGGGTCGCTCGACTTCGGCCCCGTGTTCGCCAGGGCGCCGGCGGCGTTCGCGCCCGGCAGCGCGGTCGTCACCGCGATCACACTGTTCCTGTTTCTGGGCTGCACCGGCAAATCGGCCCAGATCCCCCTCTACACATGGCTGCCCGATGCAATGCAAGGGCCGACGCCCGTGTCCGCCCTGATTCATGCGGCGACCATGGTCACCGCGGGCGTCTATCTCGTGGCGCGCTGCGGCGTGCTGTTCGCGCTGTCGCCCCTCGGTAGCGCCGCCGTCGCCGGCGTCGGTGCGCTCACGGCGCTGTTCGCCGCCACCATCGCGCTCAAGCAGTGGGACATCAAACGCGTCCTCGCGTATTCGACCATCTCACAGCTCGGGTACATGTTCATCGGCGTGGGCACCGGGGCCTACGCGGCCGGCATCTTCCACCTCGCGACCCACGCGTTCTTCAAGGCGCTGCTGTTCCTCGGCTCGGGCAGCGTGATCCACGCGATGCACCGCGCCTACCACGCGACCCACGCCCACGACGACGCGCAGGACATGCGCAACATGGGCGGGCTCGCCCGCCACCTGCCGTGGACCGCGGGTCTCATGTGGATTGCGACGCTCGCCATCGCCGGCATCCCCCCGTTCGCCGGGTTCTTCTCGAAGGACGAGATCCTGGGCGCCGCGTTCGCCGAGGCGGAAGTCCGGCCCCTCTGGTACGTCTTCTGGGCGATGGGCATGGCGGCAGCCCTGCTCACGGCCTTCTACATGACGCGGCTCATGCGGTACACGTTCCACGGTCCGAACCGCACCGGCGACCGTGAACGGGAGCACCTGCGCGAGGCGCCGTGGATGATGACGGCTCCGCTGGTCGTGCTCGGAGCGCTGACCGTGCTGGGGGGCGGGCTCAACGTCCCTCGGCTGTTCGGCGGCGGCGCCTTCCTCGAGCACTGGCTCGAGCCTGTGACGAGCGCCGCTGCCCGACTGCACCCGGTGGTCGACACCGCGCGGACGACGGAATGGGCGCTGGTCGTGGCCGCAGTCCTGGTCGCAGCCCTGGGCATGTTCGCCGCCTTCCGGCTGCTGCGGCCGGCCGCGTTGGTGCCGGCGCGACTCGCGCCTGCGGAGACGGGGCTGGCCCGACTCCTCTGGAAGAAGTGGTACGTGAATGAGCTGTACGACGCGATCGTCGTCCGGCCCATCGTCTGGATCTCGCGCGAGGTGCTGTGGAAGATCGTGGACGCCCGCATGGTGGACGGTCTCCTCGTGAACGGCAGCGCTGCCGTGTCGCGGGCGTTGGGCTGGATGGGGAGCCGGCTGCAGACCGGCGAAGTCGGCTCGTACGTGATGTTGTTCGTCATCGGGGTCCTGGCCGTGCTCGGCGCAGCCGTGAGGTAGTTCGTGTACCGCCAGTGGGTGCTGACGGCGCTGCTCGCCTGGCCGGTGCTGGCCGGACTGGGTGTCCTGCTCGTGCCGGCCCGCTGGGCCAAGCACGTCGCGTTCGCGGCGAGCCTCGTCGAGTTCGCCCTCTCCGTCCCGCTGTGGTGGACTTTCGCGCCCGACGGCGGTGTGCAGTTCTTCCTCGATGTGCCCTGGATCCCGACCTGGGGGATCCGCTACACCGTGGGGCTGGACGGGATCTCACTGTTCATGGTCCTGCTCACCACGTTCCTCGTCCCCCTGTCGGTGCTCGGCAGCTACACCTACATCACGACACGCGAGCGCGGGTTCTACGCGCTCCTGCTCGTGCTGACGTCGGGCATGATCGGGGTGTTCGTCGCCCTCGACTTGTTTCTTTTCTACGTGATGTGGGAGGTCATGCTCATCCCGATGTATTTCATCATCGGGGTGTGGGGCGGCGAGCGCCGCCTGTACGCGGCCATCAAGTTCTTCGTCTACACATTCTTTGGATCACTGCTCATGCTGGTGGCGATTCTCGCTCTCGTGTATGCGGTCGCCCAGCGGACGGGCGTGTACTCGTTCTCCTACGCGCACCTGCTGGCGCACCTCGGCGGGCTCGGGCCGATCGCGTTCTGGCTGTTCGGAGCGTTCTTCCTCGCGTTCGCGATCAAGGTGCCGATGTTCCCGTTGCACACCTGGCTCCCGGACGCGCACGTCGAGGCACCGACGGCGGGATCGGTGCTGCTCGCCGCCATCCTGCTCAAGATGGGCACCTACGGCTTCCTCCGGTTCGCGCTGCCGCTGTTCCCGGCCGTCGCGCTCCACCCGGCCGTGCAGCAGGTCGTCGTGGCACTCTCACTGATCGGTATCGTGTACGGCGGCCTCGTGGCGATGGTGCAGCCCGATTTCAAGAAGCTGATCGCCTATTCGTCGGTCGCCCACCTCGGATTCGTGATGCTGGGGATCTGGGCGTTGACGCTCCAAAGCGTGCAGGGCGCCTTGATGGTGATGATCAACCACGGCATCTCGACGGGAGCGTTGTTCTTCCTCGCCGGAATGCTGTATGAGCGGCGGCACTCCCGCCTGATCGAGTCGTTCGGCGGCATTGCGAAAGTGGTGCCGCTGCTCGCGGCGCTGCTGACCATCGTGTCGCTCTCGTCGATCGGCCTGCCAGCCACGAACGGGTTCGTCGGTGAGTTCCTGGTGCTGCTCGGAACCTTCCGGACCTACCCGCTGGCGGCCGTCATCGCCGCGACCGGGGTGATCATCGCCGCCATGTACCTGCTGCCCGCCCTGCAGCGCGTGATCTACAATCCGCTCGACCAGCCAACGAACGAGCAGCTCCCCGATCTGTCGGCGCGCGAGCTGGCGGTGCTCGTGCCGCTCCTGGCCTGCATCGTGTGGATCGGCGTGTACCCGCAGCCGATCCTGCGCCGCATGGAGCCCACGGCCCGGCACTTCATTCAGACGGTCCGGTTGAACGCGGCCGCGTTCACGGCGGCTCGATGAACCTCGACCTCGCCCGTTCGGGCGACCTCCTCCAGGCTCTCCTCCCCGAGGTGGTGCTCACCGCGGCGGGGCTGGCAGTCCTGCTCGTGACCGCGTGGCGGCACCGGACGGCCACGGACCTGCGGATCGCCGCGTGGGTGACCCTGGTGGGGCTCGCGGCGGCCGCCGCGGCCGCATGGTGGCTGTGGTGGCGCACCGCCCGGGCCACGGGCGCCCCCGCGATGATCGCGCTGGATGACTTCCGCTTCGTCGCCGACTGGCTGTTCCTCGGCATCGCCGGGCTCACCGTACTGGTGTCGTTCGACTATCTCGAGCGCGAGCAGCTGCTCGCGCCCGAGTACTACGTGCTGCTGCTGTTCGCCACGCTGGGCATGATGCTCATGGTCGGGGGCGACGACCTGATGGTCGTGTTCCTGGGTCTCGAGCTGATGTCGGTGTCGGTCTACGCGCTCGCCGGGATCAACCGGCACAGCGCCGCCGCTGCCGAGGCGGCGCTCAAGTACTTCCTGCTGGGGGCGTTCGCGTCGGGCTTCCTGCTGTACGGCATCGCCCTCGTCTATGGCGCCACGGCCGCGACGAACCTGACCCAGATCGGCATTCAGGTGCGGACGCTGGGCCTCGAGCACAGCCCCATGCTGTCGATCGGCCTGGGGTTGCTGCTCGTGGGGTTCGGGTTCAAGGTGGCCGCCGTGCCCTTCCACATGTGGGCGCCGGACGTGTACGACGGGTCGCCGACGCCCGTCGCCGGGTTCATGGCGACGGGCGTCAAGGCGGCGGCGTTCGCAGCACTGTTCCGGGTCCTGGCCGAGGCGTTCGCCGGGGTGGCGACGTGGCAGGCGATCGTGTGGTGGCTGGCGGTGGCGACCATGGTGGCGGGGAACCTGATCGCGCTGGCCCAGCGCACGGTGAAGCGAATGCTGGCGTACTCTTCGATCGCCCACGCGGGCTACCTGCTCGTCGCCGTCGCGGTCGGTACCAGCGCGGGCTCCGCGGCCCTCTTGTTTTACCTGGTCGCCTACGCCCTCATGACCCTCAGCGCGTTCGCCCTGCTCGCCGCCAAGGGACGGGACGGCGAGCGCGACGTGCTGATCGACGATCTCGGGGGCCTGAGTCAACGCCGGCCGTGGCTCGCCGGGGCGCTCGCGATTTGCATGCTCTCCCTGCTCGGCTTCCCGGGGACGGCGGGATTCATCGGCAAGTGGTACATCCTGGTCGCGGCCACCGCGACGGGGCACCTCCTGCTGGCGGCGATCCTCGTCCTTACGAGCGTCGTGTCCGCAGGCTACTATCTCCCGGTGATCATGGCGATGTACATGAAGCCCGAGCCCTCCGAGCAGGCCCACGCCGGCATGCGTCTCGGCCGGCTGGGCGGCGCGGTCGTCGCGGTGTCCGTCGCGGGGTTGCTCTTCTTCGGAATCCGCCCGAATCGACTGCTCGATTTGGCGAAGACGAGCAGCGAGGGGTTCGGCGCCGCGCCGGCCGTCACCGCACCCGCGCCGGCCCCGCCGACCCCGACGTCGACCGGCCGCTGATCTCCGGCGGGCCCCGTGAACCTCCCCGCCACCATTTTTCGCGAGTACGACATCCGCGGCACCGTGGGCGACCAGCTCACGCCCGAGGTCGCGCGCGCCGTCGGGCAAGCGATCGCGACCCTCGGCTGGGACCGCCTGGGACGTGCGCCCCGCTTCGCCGTGGGGCGCGACAACCGCCCCTCCGGGGTCGCCCTGGTGCGTGGCATGCTCTCGGGCATCGAGGCCGTGGGCGGCCACGCGGTGGACGTGGGCGAGTTACCGACACCGGCGCTCTACTTCGCGACCCACGTCCTGAACGTGGACGGCGGCGTCCAGGTGACGGGGTCGCACAATCCCCCGGAGTTCAACGGCTTCAAGCTCGTGCTCGACGGCAATCCGGTCTACGGCGTCGAGATCCAGGGCCTCCGCCAGCTGATCGCGGACGGCCGCACGCCCGGCCGCCCGGGCGGCGGGCGCAGTGAGGACGGCTCCGTGCTGCAGCGCTACAGTGACGCCATCGTGCAGCGCAACGGCCCGCTCTCCCGGAAGGTCAAGGTCGTCGTGGATTGTGGCAACGGCGTCTCGAGCCTCATCGCGGTCGACACGCTGCGCGGCCTCGGCGCCGACGTCGTACCGCTGTTCTGCCAGTCCGACGGCACGTTCCCCAACCACCACCCCGACCCGACGGTCCTCGACAACCTGCGCGACCTGCAGGCCGCCGTCCGTCGCGAACACGCGGAGCTGGGGATCGCCTTTGACGGCGACGGTGACCGTATCGGCGCGGTGGATGAGCAGGGTCGTCCCGCGTTCGGCGATCAGCTGCTCGTGCTGCTGGGCCGCGAGCTCGCCGGGCGCATGGGCCCGGGCCACGCGGTGATCTTCGACGTGAAGTGCTCGGCCGTGCTGCCGCGCGAGCTCGAGCGCGTGGGCCTCGTGCCCACCATGTGGAAGACGGGTCACTCCCTCATCAAGCAAAAAATGAAGGAGACGAGCGCGCCGCTCGCCGGTGAGATGAGCGGTCACATGTTCTTCGGGGGCGATTGGTACGGCTTCGACGATGCGCTGTTCGCCGCCGCGCGCCTGCTGCGCTACGTGGCCGAGCAGGGCGGGCCCCTCTCCCGCCTCCTCGCCGACCTCCCCGTCACGGTTGCCACGCCCGAGCTGCGCGTCGACTGCGCCGATGATCGCAAGTTCGCCATTGTGGAGCGCGCGGCGCGCCATTTCGGGGCGAAGTACTCGGTGTCCACCCTCGACGGGGTGCGCATCAGCTTCGCCGACGGCTGGGGATTGGTGCGCGCCTCGAACACGCAGCCGGTGCTTGTGCTCCGTTTTGAAGCGGCCAACGCCGCGGCGCTGGAGGCCTACCGGACCGAAGTCGAGAGCTGGCTCGCGGCGCAGAGCGTCGCGTGAGGCCGGCCGCCCGTCGCCGGGCGCTCCTCCTCGGCGTGGGACTGCTGGTCGTGGCGCTGGTGGGAGGGCGTTGGGTCGCCCTCGAGATCGCCGAGCGCGCCTGGGCGGCGAGCCTCCCCGGCGGAGGGGCGTATCTCGCCGCGCGCGACTTCGCCCGGCTCATATCGGGACTGGTCCTCCTCGCGGCGGTGGCCTGGGGGACGGCGAACCTGCTGTTCGTCTACCGCTCCATCGGCTCGATGCAATTGTCCCGCCGCCTGGGTGATTTGGAGATCGTCGAGGCCGTCCCCCAACCCCTGCTGCTCGCCGGGACGATCGCGAGCGGTGTCCTGTTCGGGTTCCTCCTGACCCTGGGCACCGGTGATTGGTGGATGCACGCGGCGCTCGCGTACCGCGCGCCGACCTTCGGGATCACCGACGCGGTGCTGCACCGAGACCTGGGGTACTACGTGGCGCAGCTGCCGTGGACCGAGCGTCTGCGGGCGTTCGCGCTGTTGGGTGTGGGCACAGCGACCGTCGTGGTCGCGCTGCTGTACGTCGGGATCGGATCGCTGCGCTTCCGGCGCTGGCTGCCGTACGCGAACGCGCACGCCCGGGCGCATCTCGGGTTGCTGCTCACGCTCCTCGCCCTGACGCTCACGTGGGGCGCGCTGCTCGACCCCGCCGAGACGGTGGCGGGACTGCACGGCACGCTGACCCAGCGAGCGCTCGACGCGCGCCTCCCCGCGGCCCCGGTGGTCGCGGCGTTCGGCGTCGCCACCGCGCTCGCGAGCTTTGTCTGGGGCCTGCGCGAGAAGCCGGTGCTGCTCCTGACGGCGTGGGGCGCGCTCCTCGTCGCCTCGCTCCTCGGGTTCGCGCTCATCCCCGGTCCCGCGTCGAGCGCCACGTCGGGCGGCGCGCGCGTGGCCATTCGCGACACGGCGATCGCCGCCGAGCAGCAGCGGCTCGAGGCCCTGGCGTTCGGCACGCCGGCACCGGCGGAGCGTGCGCCCCCGGGCTTCGCGAGCCCCGAGGCGGCCGTCACGGCGCTTCCCATCTGGGACGCGCAGCGGGTGATGCTCGCGGCCGCGGCGCGACGGGACCTCGTAGGCGCGCGCGCCACGCCCGCGGGCGCCCACCTGGCGCTGCGCCCGCCCGGCGACGGGCGCGTCGCCTGGATCATCGCGTTCCGGCCCGTGCCCGACAGCGTCGCACCCACCCAGCCGGCCGACTGGGTCGCGGTGCATCGGGGCGCAGGGGCGCGCGCCGGACCGCCGATCGCCGCCGTGGAGGACGACACGATCCTGGCGTTCGCGCGGGTCGGAACGCGCGACTCCGCCTCCTGGTTCGGCCCGGGGTTCGCTGAATTCGCCGTCGCGGCACCCGACACGTGGCCGGCGTTCCGGCGGTCCGGCGGGATCCCGCTCGCCGGATGGTGGCGCCGCGTCGCGCTCGCGTGGGCGCTCCAGAGCCCCGCGTTGGCCCGCCGAGAAACGGATGGTCTCGTGTTGCTGTGGCGCCGGGACGTTGCCGGACGGCTGGGGCGGCTCGCACCGTTTGCGACGTTCGACGACCCCGTTCCCATTGTGGCCGACAGCATCCTCTGGTGGCTGTCGTACGGTTACCTCGAAGCGGAAGCCTTTCCGCTCGCCCGTCCCGTAGACGTGGACGGCCGTCCGACTCGGTACTGGCGCGCCGGCCTCGTCGCCACCGTGAACGCCGCGAGCGGCGACACCCGACTCTACCTCGCCCCGGCGGCGGACTCGCTTGCCGGTGTGTGGGCCAGGCTGTTCACACCGCTGGTGCAACCGCTCGACAGCCTCCCGGCCGCCGTGCGCGTGCAGCTGCCGTTCCCGCGCCACGCGTTTCGAGCGGCCGCGGCGCTGGTCGAGCGCTGGCGCACCGAGGTAGTGGCGTGGACGGCGCGCCCGCGCGACCCGTTCGAGCTGGTGGCTCCGGCAGGGGAGCCCGAGGCCGCAGGATCGCGCGTGTGGACGGCCCAGGGCTTCGAGGCCGGGAGCACGTTCACTCGGCTGATCGCGGGCGCGATGACCCCAGCGGGACCCCTCCTGTTCGCGTGGCGACCGACACCCGCGGTGCGGCTCCCGCCCGTCCTGCTGGGCTCACCCAGCACGACCGCACCCGGCGTGCTCCGCGTCTGGAGCGTCGCCGGCGCCCTCTTCTCGGAGCAGGCCCTCTTCGCCGAGCCGGCCACGGGCGGGCCACCGAGCGGTATCGATACGCTGTTCCTCTCGTGGGGAGAGCGGCACGGACAGGGTCGAGGCACGGCCACGGCGTTGCGAGATCTGCTCGCCACACCCGGCGGCGCGCAATTGCCGGCAGACACGACGCTCGCCGCGCGCTGGCAGCGGGCGCAGCGGCTCGCTGCGCAGGCCGACGCGGCGCTCGGGGCGGGCGACCTGGAAACGTTCGGCCGTCGGTATCGCGAGCTGCAGGAGCTGCTCGGCGCGGGGCGGCGCAAGCTTGCTCCCGCCCCCGAGCGCCGCTAGGTTGCGCGGCCGTGCACCCGGGCACCATCGTCGTCGCGCTCGGCGGCAACGCCGTCGCCCCACCGGGCGAGCGCCCCACCATCGCCAACCAGTTCCGCCACACCCGCGCGAGCCTCGCGCCGATCGTGGATCTGGCGCGTGAGGGGTGGCGCATCGTGCTGGTTCACGGCAACGGCCCCCAGGTGGGCGACGACCTCGCGCGCAACGAGATCGCCGCCGACCAGATCGAGCCGTTGCCGCTGGGTGTCCTGGTGGCGGCGACCGCCGGTTGGATGGGCTACATGATCCAACAATCGCTGCAGAACGCGCTCGCCCGCGCCGGTGTGGCCCGCCAGATCGTCACGCTCATCACCCAAACGTTGTGCGATGCCAACGACCCGAACCTCCGAAGTCCCACGAAGCCGATCGGCCATGCGCTCGACGCGGTGCGCGTCGCACGGCTCCAGGCCCGGGCCGTGCCGGTGAAGGAGGAGCGCCCCGGCGTGTGGCGCCGGCTGGCGCCCAGCCCCAAGCCCATCGCGGTCGTTGAACGCGACATGATCCGCCACCTCCTCGCCGCCGGCCACATCGTGGTCGCCTGCGGCGGCGGCGGCCCGCCCGTCTACGACGACCCCACACTCGGGCTCGAAGGCATCGACGCGGTGGCCGACAAGGACCGTGTCGCCGCGATCCTCGGCCGGGACATCGCCGCGGACGTCCTCCTGATCCTCACGAACGTGGAGGCCGTGTATCACGGCTACGGCACGCCGCGCCAGGAAGCAATCCGTCGCCTCAACCTGGCCCAGGCGGATCACCTGCTCGGGGGGAAGGAGCTCGGCACGGGCAGCATGCGGCCGAAGGTGGAAGCCGCGGCGGATTTCGTCCGCGCCGGCGGCCAGCGGGCGGTCATTGCCCAACTGTCCCGAGGGCTGGCGGCCCTGCGGGGCGACGCCGGGACGACGATCACCATGGAGCAACCGTGAATCTGCACGAATACCAGGCGCGCGAGATTCTCCGCCGCCACGGCATTCCCATCCCGGAGAGCGCGGTGGCCGACACGCCCGACGAGGCCCGCGCCATCGCGCAGCGGCTGGGCGGCAAGGTGGTGGTGAAAGCCCAGGTGCATGCGGGCGGGCGCGGCAAGGCCGGGGGGGTGAAGCTGGCCCGCGACCCGGCCGAGGCCGCGGCGCACGCCACCCAGATCCTCGGGATGACCATCAAGGGGCTCCGCGTGCACCGCGTGCTCGTGGCTCCAACGGTCGTCATCACCTCCGAGAGCTACGTGGGCATCATCGTGGACCGCGCGTCGCAGCGGCCGGTGTTGATGGTGAGTCCCGCCGGAGGCGTCGACATCGAGGAGGTCGCGACCGAGACGCCCGAGAAGATCCATCGGCTCGCGATCGACCCGCGCTACGGGCTGCTGCCGCATCAGGGGCTGGGGCTGGCCTTGAAGCTGTACCGAGACGTGGCTCAGGCGCGTGCCGCGGCGGACATCATGCAGCGGCTGTATGCGGCGTTCTACGCCGCAGGCGCGTCGCTCGCCGAGATCAATCCGCTCGTGACGGGGCCCGACGGCGCGGTGGCCGCGCTCGACGCCAAGATCGTGATCGACGACAACGAGCTCGACCGCCACCCCGAGATCGCGGCGCTGCGCGACACGAGCGCCGAGGCCCCGTCCGAGGTCGCCGCGCGCGAGGCGGGGCTCACGTTCATCAAGCTCGAGGGCTCCGTCGCCTGCTGCGTGAACGGCGCGGGGCTCGCCATGGCGACGATGGATCTGGTCAAGTACTACGGAGGCGAGCCCGCGAATTTCCTCGATATCGGCGGGAGCTCGAACCCCCAAAAGGTGGTCGCCGCGCTCAAGATCATCACGGCCGACGCGAGCGTGCGGTCGATCCTGTTCAACATTTTCGGCGGCATCACCCGGTGCGACGACGTCGCGAACGGGATCGTCCAGGCGACCCAGCAGCTTCCCCTCACGGTGCCGTTGGTCATCCGGCTCACCGGCACGAACGAGGTGCTCGCGGTCCAGATCCTCACGCACGCCGGGTTCTCCGCCCTCACCGACATGGACGACGCCGTCAAACAGGCCGTCGCGCGGGCCAGGGTCGCGTGAGCATCTTCATCGACCAACAGACGCGCGTGGTGGTGCAGGGCATCACCGGCCGCGACGGCTCGTTCCACACGCGTCAGATGATCGGCTACGGCACGAAAGTGGTCGCGGGTGTCACGCCCGGCAAAGGCGGACAGCTGTTCGACGGCGTGGTCCCCGTATTCGATACCGTGGTCGACGCGGTGCGCGAGACGCAGGCGAATACGTCGGTGATCTACGTCCCCGGAGCCGTCGCGGCCTCGGCGATCTTCGAGGCCGCGGACGCGGGTCTCGCGCTGATCGTGTGCATCACCGAGGGGATTCCCGTGCTGGACATGACGCGCGTCCTGCCGTATCTGCACGAGCGCGGGGCACGGCTCATCGGCCCGAACTGCCCGGGGCTCATCTCGCCCCCCAAGAGCAAGGTCGGGATCATCCCCGGCAACATCTGCCGGCCGGGCCGAATCGGCGTCGTATCGCGCAGCGGCACGCTGACGTATGAGATCGTGCACCAGCTCTCGACGCAGGGGTTCGGCCAGTCCACCTGCATCGGCATCGGCGGCGACCCGCTCATCGGCACGAGCTTCATCCATTGCCTCTCCGCCTTTCAGGCCGACGCCGAGACCGACGCGGTCATCATGATCGGCGAGATCGGCGGCACCGACGAACAGCAGGCGGCCGACTTCGTGCAGCAGGCGGTGACGAAGCCCGTGGTCGGCTTCATCGCGGGCCAGACGGCGCCGCCCGGCCGCCGCATGGGGCACGCCGGCGCCATCATC
>Ga0184619_10000032_pt1 | contig 47260 bp, 35 predicted proteins | sample PLM0_60_b1_FD_133146 | JGI IMG/M metagenome (GOLD analysis project Ga0184619, IMG submission 133146) | Groundwater sediment microbial communities from an aquifer in East River, Colorado, USA - PLM0_60_b1 | ecosystem: Environmental > Terrestrial > Soil > Riparian zone | place: USA: East River...
CTGCCCTGAAGTGGTCAAGCGAAAGTCACGAGTAAACAGTTCAGCAACTGATAGCAGAAAGAGGAATAGTAATGGATAGTCGAGTCTTACTGCGGTTACTCGTTTTTTCCCTGATGCTAGGTGTTGGCACCGCTCCTTCAGTCTACGGCCAAAACGGGACGGTACCAGGTCGCAAACAGAAACAGAATAACACTCGACTTTCGCAGCTGGTCGAGGCGAACGTCATTGCCACACACGCCTACCAGGTGTTGCTTGCGAAAAAGTCTGGCAAAGGCGATCCCCACTGTTATGAGTCAGGCAAACTTTCGGATATTGAGCTCGAAGCCCTGGTCGAGCATCAAGCTAAGCTACTGAAATCTAATATGCCCGCTGTGAACGCATGGTTTCGCGCCGCGAAGTCAGATTTTGATCCAGCCCGAGACCTTGAGCCCATCCTCTCTTCAGGACTGACTGCCCCCGCGAATTCTCCAGTCAATATTTTCGATCATTACTTAGGCCAGAAGACGAAGTTTGAAGGGGTAAAAACTCGAGCGATTGCCAGTCTGTATCAGACAGTGCTTGAGGTCGAGCGAGACGGTGATCTTTTGCAAGATGAGTTTGCCTTCTACATTGCGCTCGGTTTGCCGGTCTATGTTGGACAATTGCATCTAACGGGCACTGACGCAGACATGCTCGTGGTTGGGCAGCAGCTTGCGCGGCGCTCATGCATTTCGCCGTTTGATACCGGCGCCGCCGAATGGCAGATCGCGGGGCGCAAAATCTGGAACTGGGGTGAAAAGAACCTGCACATCCGCGACGAAAAGGTAGTCGCGGGCGAATTGCTACGCGAGCAAGACGTGAAAGCTCTCCGACCACGTTTGCGCGCATTGCCTCCGCAAAAGATCGCCGTTATCGGTCACTCGTTCACCATGGGTCTGCACTGGTCTTCGCCATCGAGTTTTGTCCCCATCGTGATCGATGTCTTCAGGCGCGAAAATCCGAAAGTAGAATTCAAACAATTTGCCGGAGGTGGCTTGACTGCCACGCGTGCACAGCAGCGCTTCTACCAAAGTGTTCTCGATTGGAAGCCGGACAAAGTGATGCTCGTCGTGATGACGCGCACGGACGCGGATTACGATGCGCTGAAACAACTCGGTGTTGGGTTTGCTGCGGCCGGTATCAAGACCTACATGTTTGACGAAGTGCACGACCCCGCCAGCGTAGATCCCGGCACGGTCAAGCGGGCCCTTGCGGCCGCACGCGCTGGGGGCATCGAGGTGATTGAGGTTGGAAGCATCTTATCTTCATCACCAGACGCGCCAAGGTTTCTTTGCCTGGATGGAATTCACATGACCGAGCCGTATCACCGACTAATGGCGAAGGAGTGGCTCAAGTTTCTCGCCGGGGCTCGAGGAGCGAAACGCGACGTCGCGAGCAAGTAAGTTGGGTAATGCGATTGTTTTTGCAGGAGAAGAATCTCAGTGAAAAGTGTCAGCAAGAATTGTTGTTCAAAACTCCCTCGGCAAAGGTCATTGAGAAGTCCAACAGTTGCGTTTTGTCTCGCCCTCGTCGGATTAATGATCCCGCTCGGCGCGTATGGACAGTCTGCGTCCAGGCCTGTTAGGCCACGCATGCTGATCGGCGAACACGATCCGCTTACCGGATTCAACGTCTTGCGCGCGAGGTACGCTGCAGGTGCACGCGCGTCCGAAGGTATTGATGGTTGGGCGCTCACATACCTGCTGACCCGTGATGAATCTTTCGCTAAGAAAGCCGTTGAAGAAATGCGGCGGACACATCCACCCGAGTTGGTGGGCTCGCGCACTTACCCCGAGTACGTTAAGTGGTCCTTGGCCTTCGACTGGCTCTACAACTATCCGGGCTTCGATGCGCAACTCAAGGATCGCGTCGCGCTCGAACTTTTGAAAGCCGCCGAGAAGATGATGGAGGATCAGTCGCTCAAGGAAGTGCAACTGGCGATGTATCATAATTACCCTGTCCGCTATCTGACGCTCGCGCTGTTCGCCCTTACCGCCATCGAAGGTCATCCTTCGGTTGAGGCGCGCGCCGCGCCTTTGAGAGCGCACGCCCAGCAGGTCTTCGATCACATTCTCGATCTGACCAACTTCATTACGCCGGACGGCGGGTATCACGAGTCGATGGACTATCAGCGGATCACCTACGCTCCTCTCGCGTTGCTGGCAGAACTACGTCGTACTGTGGGCAACAATGATCCAGCGCGGCGCTACACAGTCTTTCATCATTACACCGACACTTATCTCTATAAGGTGCTCCCCGATGGCACAACCGCGCGCGATGATGACAATGAATTTCCCTACCTCCAGTGGGAAGACAACATCTGCCTCGGCTATGCCATTAATCGCTTCAAAGATCCTTTTGCCGCGTGGCTGCTGCGACAAAGCGGTTGGCCCGCGCGCAAAGATTGGCGAATTCCGATTACTCAGTTTTTGTGGGACGACCCGGAAGTTACCCCGCGCAATCCAGCTGACACAAACGATGCCGAAATTTCCCGCAACTACCTCTTTCGCGGAATTGGACACCTCATCATGCGCGACGGCTTCGGGCCCGATTCGACCTGGATTGAGTTCAATTCGGGTCCATACCTCGCTAAGCATGACCACCTTGATCAGAATCATTTCTTCATTTACCACAAAGGTTATCTCGCCACCGAAAGTGGCGCCGACTACACTGACACTGAGAGTCCGCACTACCTGAATTACTACCGACGCACCATCGCTCACAACTCGATGTTGGTTTATAAGCCTGGGGAAAAATTCTTCTGGGCTGAGAATCTCTGGCCCGCTGCCAACGACGGGGGACAGCGCATGGACTCTTCGCGCTATTGGAACACTGTCCGCAGCCGCGAAGATTTCGAACGGACCCGTGATCTGTGGGACACCGGACGCATGGAGGTGACCGACTACCAGCCGGGTGTCTACCACTACGCGCGCGGCAACGCCACGCACGCCTATCACCCTTCCAAGATGGAGCATTTCACTCGCGAAGTGGCTTACACACCCGACAATAACGTACTCGTGGTTTTCGATCGCGTGCGGAGTACCGACCCGAACTACAAAAAAGTCTGGTTGCTGCACGGCGTGAGCGAGCCGCGCGTTATGGCTCAGGAGAAGGGAAGAGACATTGGCCACGGCGGTACGACTTACCGAGACGCCACGGTTTTTACTTATGAGGACGGTCAGGGGCGATTGCGAGTCCATTCGTTACTCCCACGCGAGCGGGAAGTAGTAAAACGAGGCGGGCCGGGTTCTGAATTCTGGACTCCGGGCGACGAGTTTGGCGGAGGGTGGGGAACAGGTAAAAATTGGCCACTGGACCCACCAGCGGGCGGACCGCTGCCGACCGATCCTTATCTCCGGAAGATGTGGAAGACCTTCTGGGGAGACGAGTTTGACAAACTATTACCTTCGAACACGCGTGCGGTTGTGCCGGCAGCGTGGCGCGTTGAGGTGTCGCCGTCAAAACCAGCGAAAGAAGACTTCTTTCTACACGTTTTGGAGATTGGAGACCGCGGCGATACGCGTGCCCCACGCGTTGAGTTGGTGGACGGATCAAACTTGGTTGGTGCCTTGGTCGAAGGTGGCACAATTACACTTTTCGCCACAATTGACGGTCCCATAACGGAGGGCGAAGTGACAATCCCGGCCGTCGACACGAACTCGTTACTGATCTCTGGACTGAAGCCGTATGCAAAGTATGAACTCCAGATGACCGGCGGCCGCGCAAACTGGCGCGGCGGTCTCTTCAATGGAGTGCCCGGCGGAACCTACATCGGAACGGCTAATGGTTCCGGCGTTATGCACTTGCCGTTCAAAGGTCAAAGGGACGGGAGGTTGCGGTTGCGCATCCTTGCCGGTGAGTAGTTTGACGAATCTCGGAACAGGTTAGTGTGAAAGAAGTTTGCGAAAACCTGCGGAGCGGATTCGGGTTTCACTCCCGGTTTTATGCTGTCACCCGCCGCGGAGTCTGTCGGGAAAAGGACTCTGCGGTCACGCGGAGAAAAACGCTTTTCCGACAAACCTCCTGAGCGTGGAGATCGACTGACTTATGAAAAACTCAACTCAACTATTAAAAACAGCACTACTCGTCGTTCTCCTTCTGTGTGGCGGAATTCGGGCACAACAGCGCCGGGGTCAAGCTGCTCCGGCATTTCGCCCCCTGCATGAAGTGAACCAAGTGGCTCGGCCGGATGCAAAACAGGTCATTGCCATTGTCGGAGCGACCTTGGTTGACGGGCGCGGCGGCGCGCCCGTACTTGACGCTGCCGTAATCGTTCGCGGCGAAAGAATTGTCGCAGTTGGCAAGCGAGCCTCGGTAAGCATTCCGTCCGGCGCGGAAGTGGTCGACGCGAACGGGCTCACGCTCGTGCCCGGATTGATCGATTCGCACTTTCACATTGATGGCGATGATCCGTTGCCAGCGCTTTATCTCACGCATGGCATCACTTCACTGCGTGATCCCGGGCAGTGGACCGAAGCTTACGATGCCGCGCGCAAGGCAGCCGCGCCTGTGCCGCGCTTGTTCCTTTGCGGCCCGCACCTTGACTCACCGCCGGCTGCTTATCCAAATGATTCGTACATCGTACGCGACGCGGAGGAGACGCGACTCGCCGTCAACCGTTTCGCCGACGATGGCGCTTCGGCAATCAAGGTCTACTTCCGTCTGCCGCTCGCGCTTATCAGAGTCGCTACGGAAACGGCACACGCGCGTGGCCTCCCCGTCACGTCCCACTTGGAAATCGTGGACGCGACTGACGCCATCCGCGCTGGAGTTGATGGCGTAGAGCACGCCACTTCCTTTGGAACATCACTCCTGCCATTGCGTGATGCTGAGAAATACCGCCAGGCAGTGCTTGCTGATAACAACGCGCGCCGCGAAGGGCGGTATCAGGTGTGGAGCAAGATCGATCTCGATTCGCCGCGTGCCCGCGCAGTCTTTAAGTTGATCGTCGAGCGCGGCACTGTGGTTTCACCGACCCTTGCCGTCTTCGAACGGCAGCTGGGCGACAAAGATACGACCGAGATGCACGTCCGCGCTTTTAAGCAGATGGAGGCGTTCGTAGGGCAAGCCTTCCGTGCCGGAGCGCACGTCGTCGTTGGTTCTCATTCAGACGTGCCGCACGCTAAGCGCGGCTGGGCTTACCAACGTGAGCTTGAGCTGCTGGTGGAGTCGGGCCTTACACCGATGCAGGCTATTGTCGCGGGTACATCAGAGAATGCGCGGTTCTTTCGTGCCTCCGACCGCTTGGGAAGTATCGAACCGGGAAAGCTCGCGGATCTGGTGTTGGTCGAAGGCGACCCACTCAGAAACATCAGCGACATGCGGCGTCTCAAGCGCGTGATGCTCAACGGGCAATGGGTGGATGGCGTGGGCGCAAAAGAGAAATGAAATGGGAAACTACCAGGCATTACTCCTGCGGTTACTCTTAGCAGCAGTCGCGTCGTTGCTGCTGTACGGAGCGGCACAGGCTAAAGGCAAGACCGTCTACGTCCACCTGCTCGCCGGCGACGACTTGCGGGGTGACGGCAGTTACACACGCCCTTACAAGTCCTGGCGAGTTGCTCTGCGTCACGTCGGAAGCGGCGATACGATCATCGCGAAGAACGGCGACTACCGAAAGACTGGATGTGAAGGCAGTTGGGGTGGCCTCAGTCTGGCCTTGACGATGGCCGATCAGCTCGAGACCGGTGATCCTCGTCAGCCTGTTCCCTCAGGAACGCCTCCCGACGCTATTGGCATCTACCGTTACGACCCTGCGAATCCACTCACCATCCGCGCCGAGACAAAGCAAGGAGTTGTTATCGACCACGTGCAATTCCATTTGGCACGCGCAATTGTCATCGAGGGGTTTGACATCTTTCCGAACCCTTACTACACGGACGAGGCGGGGAAGAAGCTCAACCGCCGCCGAGACGGCATTCACGGTGATAGCGTCTACGAGCCGGAAGACACCTACAACCACGTCAAGACCAACGATCCGCCGGGTGGACACACTGCCGCCTGGTATGACCGCGCGCTCTGGACCAGCTACATCACCGTGCGCAACTTGAAGGTCCATTACGCGTGTCCCCCGGGCGGCTGCACGCCCGCCTACGATCCGTTGCAAGACGATGATCGCCTTTATCTTATTAAATTCAACCAGGCACACCACATTCTGGTCGAAGGCTGCGAACTGTTCGACGGCAAGAATTTTCAACGCAAGCCCGCCATCGACCTTCCCTGCAGTGACGACGTGGTTGTGCGTCGCAACCTGATCCGCAACTGCCATCGAGGGGTGGTGAGTAAGGGTGGTGGCCGAAGGGTACTAATCGAGGCCAACATCTTTGTTGACAACTCGGGGGCTGCCTTCTCGGGTGGCTCGACCGATCCAGATCTCTTCATCGACGGGCGCATCGGCGACCCTTGTTCGTTCGCCATCTTCGAATCGTATGACATGACGGCGCGCGATAACCTGGTTATCTCCACTCGACCGGGCGAACGCCCAGTTGAACCCGTGTCGATCTGGGCGGCGAAGAACGCGAGCATTGTCAACAATACTTTTATCGGTATCGGCGAGCGTGGGGTGTTGCTCGTACGTCCAGGGAACGAGGTTGACAGTCCCGCTAAGGGATGTCGTTCAGTCCGTCTGACGCGGACCGAAGATCTGACTTTGAGGAGTAACATCTTCATCCTTTCAGGAGTCGTAGACGAAACGATGCTTTATCAGACCTCAGGGGTAGGCACGTCCGTAATCAGATTCGATCACCGCGACAATACTTTCTTCAACAGCGGCCACGACGTGCCTGTCGGCGGACTGGCCGATCCGAATCGCGAGCCAGGCTTCAGCAAGAGCGATCCGCAGTTAGCCGGCGGGCAAGGGACTGATTACGCGACGTGGATGGCAACGACGAAGCTAGAAAGCAATTCGCCGTCGCTCGGTCGTGGCCTGCGCGGGCCGTAAATAACTAGAGCTGGTCTATGCGTGGCAGATCCTACCCGATAATCGCTATCGTTCTGTTGCTACTTCTTATGGCAAGTGTGTTGCCGGCTCAGACGCAGACAGATGCACAACGCGCGTTTTACCTCGATCCGTTAATCTATCCCCACAAATACACGGCCGCCAAAAACAGTTTCATCTTCCAGAACTTGAAGCGGGGCGAACGCAGGACTCTGGCTGAGCTTAAAGGTAGTGGCTCTTTGAGGCACATCTGGACGACGTGGGCTAGAAGCTTCGATCTAAACGCCATCGCTGAAGATGGTCAGGTAATCTTGCGCATCTTCGTTGAAGGAGAGAAAACACCGTCGGTGGCTGGGACGATTGACGAAATCTTTCGGGCCGCAGAAGCGACGGGTGATCGATACGTGCCTGAGCCGGCCTTTAACTACGAGGGTGCGTTCAATATTTACTTGCCGGTCTTTTTTCGACGGGGCTTGCGTGTCGAGATTGAAGCCCTGAATAACCTCGATGAGTTTTACGCGCAGCTTGATTACCGGCTGACCTCGCCACCGGAAAGCGCTGCGCGACTCGTGAGCCGGCGGACGTCCTCCGGGCTGAGCGTCACATATGTGGGACACGATGCTCCCAGTTTCGGCTCGAGGGAAATATCTGTCAGGAAGCTGTCGTCGCAGAACCGGGAGGTGAAGCTACCGGCCGCAAGCGAACAGGACGTCCTTGATTTAAAAGGTCCAGCGATTCTTCGTGGCCTGTCAATCGAAGGTGAGAAGCTCGACAACCTGCAACTGATAATCTTCTGGGACAATGAGCTCACGCCCGGAGTGCGGGCACCCATCAAGTATTTCTTTGGCGGGTTCGACACACTGACGCTGCAGTCAGCGCCAGGAAAGTTTACCTGCTATTTTCCCATGCCTTTCCGCAAGGGCACTCGCATCAAAATCCGCAATCAGAATACGGTGACACAGTCGGTGAAAATTCAATACTTAATAGAGCGAAACGCAAAATTGCCGCCCCATGTCCGTTACTTTCATTCCTTGTTTGCTCAGTCCGGCGAAACCACAGGCTATCGCGACTTTGTTGCGTTGGAAGCGCATGGCGAAGGACACTTCGTCGGTGTAAACCTCTACGACAGCGGGCATAATCATGGAGGAGGAGACACAGCTCTGATCGATGCCGATACCACGTCTCCCTACGTTCTACACGGCATAGCCGGTGAAGACTATTTTTCTTTTGCCTGGCACAAGACTGGACACATGCACCTCTTTGCTGGTGCTCCGCAGCACGAGCGGCGCTACCGCTTCCACCTCGAAAACCCCTACCCGTTTCACAGTTCTTTACTCTTCGACTTTGGCATCTTCGCGGGCCTGTATCCAAAGGCCGTCACCTTCTGGTATCAAGAGCCGAATCGACACTCAAGTGCTAACTGGATAGCGCCCAACTCGCCGTGGAAAGTTTTTGGGCCGGTGGATGAAAGATCGGCGCTTCCGGAAAAGATAGACAGACGCACCTACGACGCGGAAGTGACTCTCTCCAAACCAGAACAGTTTAAAGCGTCATGGGAAGATGCGGAGATGATCTCCGGCTTTCTTGATCTGACGCACCACTACCGCCACTTTCTGACAGCAACGAAAGGTTCGGGCTTTGTTGCAGGGAACTGCCACTCAAAAGCTGTGACCTACATCTACGCTTCAAGGGCACGAGTTGCTGAAGCGATAATCGGCCACGACGATCTGGTAGAGGTATTCATCAACGACAGCAAGGCCATCAACTTGCCAGAGCAAATTGGTTTTCGCCCGTCGCGCGTGAAGGTCACACTACGTCGCGGTTGGAATAAGCTGACAGTCTTGATTCACAACCGCGAGAACGTTACCTGGCGCTGGGCAGGTATTTCGCTGGCCCTGTCGGGACCTAAAGCCTTCTTACGCGACTTAAAATTTTCCACCGCTCCGGTAGTATCCGGATTCTGAAATCTTGCAACTGCCAATTGCGGGGCTGGAAGCGACTCTCAGTTCTAAGAGCTAAGCCTAATTAACAGTTGGTCTACGGTCTAAGGAAAGAATGAAGACTGAACCAGAAGTTATACGCGACACCCCAGAACAGCCACTCCTGTTGCGACGGTTCGGCTTGCTTGAGGCTACTGCACTCAACATGACGAACATGATTGGAATCGGACCTTTCATCACGATCCCGTTGCTGTTATCAACGCTTGGCGGCCCCCAGGCCATGCTTGGCTGGCTCGTGGCTCTGCTCATCACGATCTCAGACGGGATGATTTGGAGCGAACTCGGCGCAGCGATGCCTGGCTCAGGCGGCAGTTACGTTTACCTGCGCGAGGGCTACGGCCGCGAAACGTTCGGCCGATTGATGGGCTTCCTTTTTATCTGGCAGTTCATTCTGAGCGGCCCGTTGGAGATCGCCTCCGGTTACATCGGCTTCACGCAGTATCTCGGCTACGTGTGGACGGGCATAACTAGACTGCAGTCAATGGTCGTCATTACTTTCCTGGGCCTTTTGAACATCGTCCTGCTCTATCGCAAGATCACTTTTATTGGCAAACTCACGGTCAGTCTCTGGGTCGGGACGATCCTGACGGCGCTCGCCGTGATTGTTACCGGCGCACTGCATTTCGACCGCCAATTGGCGTTTGATTTTCCGCCCGGCGCGTTCAACTTCTCTCTTGGCTTTCTTTTTGGGCTGGGTGCGGCGACACGCATAGGGATCTTTGATTACCTCGGATACTACGACATCTGTTACATCGGCGAAGAGGTGCGTGAACCGGGCCGCACGATTCCGCGTTCGATAATAATCAGCGTGGTCGTGGTCGCGCTGATCTATATCGCCATTAACTTTTCGATCATCGGCGTTGTTCCGTGGCGGCAATTCGTCCCGGCAGACAAGCACCCTGAGTCGGCCTTCATCGTCTCGATTTTTATGGAGAAAATCTACGGTGCCCAGGTTGCTACAGTATTCACTGCGATGGTGCTATGGACCGCGTTTGGGTCTGTCTTCGCTTTGCTCCTCGGCTATTCGCGTGTGCCGTATGCCGCGGCAGTCGACGGCTATTTCTTCAAAATCTTCAGCCGTCTGCACCGAACAAAGAATTTTCCTTACGTCTCACTTCTCGTTATCGGCGTTATCTCGATCATTTGTGGCTTCTTCTCCCTGGGTATGGTGATTGATGCGCTGATTACGACCAGGATTCTTGTACAGTTTGTCGGTCAGATTTTCGCCGTCTCCTTACTCAGAAGAAATGAGCCAGAGATGAGTCGTCCCTATCGCGTCTGGCTGTACCCACTACCCAACCTGATCGCCCTTGCCGGCTGGATATTCGTATTCGCCACTACCGACTGGCCCATTATTCTTTTCGGGATGGGGACGCTCGGGCTCGGTCTGATGTGCTTCACCATCTGGTCGTGGCACACAAGGCAATGGCCGTTCGCCCGGGAACTGCAAGGTGGATTGTGATGACAAGAATGAAAGGTCTGTGGCTGGTCGAGGAATCTGTTCAGAAATATAAGAACGCCTGGCTCGAACTCAGCGAGGACAAAGTCGTCAGACCAGATGGAAAAGCTGGGACCTTCGCCACTGTGAGAATGAAACCGGGCGTATCAATACTCGCCATGAACGACTTGGCCCAGGTTTATCTGACCAGCGAATACCGATACGCGGTTGAGCGGGAGAGTATTGAAGTGGTTAGCGGCGGTATTGACGAAGACGAACTACCGCCCGTCGCCGCCCGGAGAGAACTGCGCGAGGAGCTTGGCATCGAGGCGGCTCAGTGGATCGATCTTGGCTTGGTTGATCCATTCACATCTACCATTCATTCACCCGCCACACTGTTCCTCGCAAGGAAACTAAGTTTGGTCGAGCCGAAGCCCGAAAGTACGGAAGTCATCAGCGCGCTGATGGTTGACCTGAATGAGGCACTCCGGATGGTGATGGAGAGCGAGATCACACACGGGCCCAGCTGCGTTTTGATCCTGAAGACATACCTTTTGCTGAACGGCGAGAAAGCGGAGATCTCAAGATGAGCATGCAAAACAAAATCTTAGTTATGGCCCTAGAGCTAGGGTGTTTGTTCACTCTAACGGCCAAAGCTCAAACACCGCGGTTGCCAGTCTATCAAGTCGGGCGAACATCGGGACCGATCAAGGTAGACGGCAAGCTCGACGAGATCGCGTGGACGAAAGCTCCGCCCGTCGGCGATTTTGTGAACAATTCGGACGGTTCCCAAAGTACGTATAAGACCGAGGCGAGAGTGCTCTACGATGAAGACTTTATTTACTTCGCTTTCCGCTGCGCGGACGACAATATTTGGTCAACAATGAGGCGGCGGGATGAGCACCTGTGGGAGGAGGAGGTCGTGGAGGTTTTCCTCCAAGCTGATCCTAATCAGCCAAGCTACATCGAACTGGAGGTAAATCCACTCGGCACCATGCTGGATATCTATCTGCTGGCCGCGCGTAAACCTTTGCACTACGAAAGTTGGAACAGCGAAAAGCTGCGGTGGGCAGTGCAAGTCGATGGGACCGTAGACGGAAAGGCCGGTGATCGTGAGTGGAGCTGCGAAATAGCTCTGCCAATGGAAGACATTGCGACCGCGCCGCGCCGTCCGCCGCTACCTGGAGATCGCTGGCGGATGAACCTGTATCGCGGAGAGCAGCTTCCGACACCAGCGGGCTTAGCATGGTCGCCGACCTTACGAGACGATTTTCATATCCCGCAGAGGTTCGGCGAGATAGTGTTCAGTGGTCGGTAAGTTCCTCAAAGGCTACGCCATCATTTTGCAACTGGCGACGTCCGATCGCTTTGATTTGGGAGTCTGGCCACTTCTCGAGGCGCCGGTAACTAGGATGATTCAACTTTTCTCGGCAGGGGTTGCTCGCCGCATTGTAACTACAGATGAGCGACCAGCGTGGATTTGGGCTCCTATTTGCGTCAGACCGATGAAGTAGATTGCAGTGGAAGAAGAGTGCAGACCCCGGTTCCATCTCACACTGGACCAACTCCAGATATTTGAGTGCTTCCTTTACCCGCTCCATGTCGGCACCCTTTTGTTCTCCCGCTCTGCCATGATCAATGCGGCCCATGTGATGTGATCCCTTGATCACTTGTAGGCAGCCGTTCTCCGGTGTTGCGCGATCAATCGCAATCAAGCAGCTCGCCATATAAGGAAATAGACAATCATTGGAGTACCAGTAACCATAATCCTGGTGCCACTCCCAGGCTCCGCCTACAAAAGGCTCCTTGAGCATCATTTTGTGATGGTAATGGTAGACCTCACCACCTAACATTTGCTCTACAGGATCAATGATGCGGCCACAGCGGACAAATGCGCTGTAGATGTCTTCACCCAACGATCCGGTAATCCACAACTTGCTTCGTCCGCTAGACAGATCCAGACGCTCTTGTGCTTGTTGCTCTATTTGTTGATCGCTCTTGGCGATATTAAGGAGTAAATCCATTTCTTCCGTATCAAACAGACCTTTTACCATCAGATATCCGTCTCGAGTGAATTGCTCGATCTCTTCTGTAGTCAACTTGGACATAGAATCTTCTTTACTCCAGAATCCGCCTCATACTCTATGAAAGCGTAGCTCGTATTTGGACCCACCTACGCACGTTTGGTTAAATCCTCTCTGAATCCTGCACATGTTACACCTCATATTGTCGCGCATGTCACGCGTCAGCGGGAATGGTAAGAGCAGGAAAAGGAAAGTTGTCGAAGTGTAACCCTCCTCCAAAACCGGGGCATTGAAAACCAGAGGTTTCCGGGCGAGTATCACTTCGCCCTCTCAAGCGATTGCCGTAGCGATCGTAGTGTAGTTCCGTTAATAGGTTTGCGGAGTCATGTTATCGCCGCAGGACTGCGGTAACATGCGGGAGACTCTGCCTGCTGCGACCTGATACTAGGCAGTCGAAGCATCACGACACGGGGCAACTCAGAGTTTCCATAACTCTTTTACCATCTGAGCTTATGGTTGCGGCGAGGGGACAAGGTTGAATCAAACTAGTTTTGAAGCAATCATTTTTTGCGTAGCAGGCAGCGTCGCATCCGGAAAACGTCCACATGAAACGTCCAATAAGAAACACTTCGGCGTCACGACGTTAACGTAGATTTCAAAAATGCTAAGGATTTTGGCGTCCCGTACGGGAGTCGAACCCGTGTCGCCGCCGTGAAAGGGCGGTGTCCTAGGCCACTAGACGAACGGGACACACATGGTGAGAAGTTGTTGCTGGCCGTAAGCGAATTAACTTACCGTAGGCATTTATTGCTGTCAAACAGACTAGCAAAAGCGTGATGCGCTCCTGTAGAAAAATTGAAACTCGAACTTCAACTGCTGGCAACGCTCGATACAGAAACCCGGAGAGGTAGCGACCGGGTGCTAGACTCAACCTGGTAATTATCTTAAAGCCGCTCCTTGTATTACACCTCCCAACCCAATACTAGTCGACCCACAAAGCAACTATTCTCACCCGGTTGCTATCGCTCCCGGTTCCGTATTAGTCGACCCACATTCCGCTGTTCTTGCTCTAAAGGAGTGATTCGTTGTCGATCTCAATCATTAGATAGTGGATTGCAACTTGGCGTGAATTCTTCTGAAGAAAGGAAATGCTGCCGAGGAAATTCCAACTGTGGTTAATACTTTTGTGCGGTAGGCGTCGCTGGGCCATTGCTTCCTTTATCTGCAAAACCACCTGCGAATGTAATCACGCACATCGCCGGCGATTTCGAGGGCTGACTCAATGCCAGGCCGATAACGTGAAAATCTGACTTGAATATGTTCTTGCGGTGACCGCGCGATTTCACTCCGTCGTCAATTAGTAAAGCGATAACATCTTCGCGTGCTTTCCGGCTCTGATAGACGATGTCTTCTCCTACGGAGTCACTCCATATTCCATAGCGACTTAAACGATCCTCGGTCATGCTGCCATCAGAACCGCGGTGACCGCTATGTCCAGTCCTTGTCAGATCGTTTACGTGATCTTGCGCTCCCAGAATCAGACCCTTGCGAAGTTCGAGCGGCGGCAACGGCTTCAGTGAGCGCACGAAGCCAATTGCTTCTTCGAGAGCACTAACTCCTTCGTTCGTGACCAGGGGGGAGCCATCGGCAAACTTTATTTCTTTGCCGTGATAATGAGGCTTGAACTCCTCGAGGTAGCGCAGGTATTGCGCCGGGTTGGTACGGGCGAGATTAATTTCCGCCAGAATCTCTTTCTCGTGCGACGAGATAAGCTGGTCCAGGGGGTTGGCAGCTGCTTTGCTGCTTGCCGGCTTGGGCGGCGACACCGGAGCAGGGAGCTTTTGTTGTGAGTTCGCTGCCTGTCCCGCAAGCAAAGCAGGGAACAAGAGCGCGCTCAGGATGCCGATAACGGTCTTCCTCATAGCGCGCTAAAGCTATGCGATTCGGACTACGCTCGTCAATGGAAGGGAACCGTGTAGCGAGAGCGCGGGCGGTCTTGTTTGCTATAAGCAGAGCGTGCGAAGAGGAATTGAAAGCTACCTGGGTTCCGCTGGGCGCGAAGCGAGTAACTCGGCCCTGATGCGATCGTGCGCAGCGTTCATACTCATGAAACGCTGCGCTACAACGCTGCGCAGTTCGACATCCGGAGTGGCATCTGCGCGTCTAAACCTGGTTTTCCTTCGCGAGGTAGTTGAGGTTCGCCGCCGCGACCTGCCGATACGCGAACGAAGATTGAGGGTGGCGCCGTTTTCAGGTGAAAACGCTTTGCGGACGTTCATTGATTGATCTCCCCAGTGTTCGAACTGATCCCGCACGACAAACAGTATTCGGTCTTTGCGAAAGTCCAGAGCAACGGCCGTACCATTTACCCGGTTACTCAAGTGCGCGCGGTTTTTCCACACTTTTTGGGTTTTGAAGAACCGGGCTTCGTCGCGGCTGCATGAGAACCCGTCGCTTCAACCGTCGATCGCAGCTGGTCTGTGCGGAAATAAATCAGTTGAAAAAGAGAATTGACCCGGGAAGACCACAGCCCGGTGGCCGATCGAACAATTTACTAAGCGGCATGCCGATTCCAGAAGTAATACAAGCCGGTCAAGCTCAACGCGACCCACGCGAAACCTTCTGCCATCGCGCCCAGCACATCGCTGAGATAATGAGCACCAAGATAGACCCGGCTAAACGCAACCAAGAGTATCAATGTTATTGCTAGGGCTGCAGCAAGTATTCGCTGCGCCCAACTTTTGCTACATGCAATGACGAATGCAGCGAGTGCGCCGTAGAAGACAGTCGCGATCATCGTGTGCCCGCTGGGAAAGCTGTAACTTGTTAACATCTGCACAGCATCACGAAAACGAGGTCGCGCGCGATGAAAGATAAGTTTCAGAGTTTTGTTAAGCAGCAAGCCGCCAAAAACCGAAAGCCACAACGCCACAACCCAATAGCGTTCGCGTCGTCGCCAAAGATAGATGCCAATTAACAGGGCCACGCCGCACACCACCAGCGATGCATGCAACGAAGTGATTACCCACATCGCTTTCGTTAACGGGGCCCAGCCATGAGTATGCAACCAGTTGCTGAAACGAACGTCGGTTATCGTCAGCGGTTCGCCGTCGCGAACATCCTCGGCAATCTTGCCCAGCGTGAGCGTCATGATCGAGAAGACAAGCAGGCCTACAATCAGATGCAGCGCGCGAACTTGTTTCGATGAATCTCGACTGGTCAAGTTTGTTTTTAAGATTCGGCAACCCGGAGCCAGCCATCGGGGGTATGCCGAAAGTTTTCTGTTTCGGCCGGCGCAAACAAACCCTGCTCGGGTTGCCACTCCAATCGCTCGATAGATATGTTTGGACGCCCAACGCGAATGACATTGAACGAGTTTGCTTCACCCCGCCCACGATCAGATGTCGCGGTTCCTGCCTGCACCACCAGCGCCGAGTGCCCTTTAATCTTGTAGCGCGTGGCGCTGTGCGTGGTGTGGCTAATATGGAGGTGGCCCGCCAGAAAGATGTCCGCACCGCAGGCTGCCAACCGTTCCATCGCCATGCGCGCGCGTCCCACCAGGTTGCGCTCGTCGTGCCCCTCAGGCAGATCAAATGGATGATGCGTGACGACAATCTTCACTATTTCAGAATTGAAAGCACAGAGGCGGTCACGCATCCAATCCGCCTGTTGCTGGTTTATTCGCCCACCTTTAATCGTGAAGGAACGAGCAGTGTTAACGCCAAGGACCACAATCTCGTCATCATAGTGCAAAGGTCTTAAGTCGTTGGTAATGTAGCGACGATACTTCCGCAGCGGCTGCGCGAAGCGCGCGAACAAATTGTGCAGCGGAACATCGTGATTACCGGGAACAACAACCTGCGGCTGGGGCAGCGCGTCGAGAAAAGCACGCGCCGCTTTGAACTGATGCGCGCGCGCGCGCTGAGTTAAGTCTCCTGAGACAGCCACAACGTCCGGGGCAATCTGATTGATAGTTTCAATCAATGGCCCAACGACCGCCAAATCAACGCGACCGAAATGAATGTCGGAAAGGTGAACGATGGATCGCATTATGTTTCGCCTCGTGGCGGTTGACTATTCTAGGGCGCCAGGACGGGTAGTTTGCCCGGTAAAACTTGATAATGGAGTGGCGGCTCCAGAATCGTTACCTCGCCGTCCAGCGCCACGCGTATGCGTTTGTGTTTGGTCTCAATCCAAATCTCTTTCGTGCACATCGCCAGGAAATCCTTCTCCTGTCGCAGGCCGCCAAACAATGCGCGCCATGCCAGCCGGATCAACCCCAGCCGTCCGGTTCGATTCGTGACGTAGAGGCTGAGCTCGCCGGCATCGAGACAGGAGCGGCCACCAATATTAAGAGTCTCCATCTCATATTCGTTATTGCCGATGAAGACAAAAGGTGTGCTACTCGACAAAGCTTTTCCGTCAACGTCCAAATGAATCTCGAGAAAAGGATAACGGCGCAGCACTGCAACGGCGGCCCAGACGTACGCCGGCCACTTACCCCAGCCCAACCGTTGCTGCTTCGCGCGCTCGCGAACGATGCTTGGATACAGCCCGAGGCTCGAATTGTTGACGAAGATGTGGTCGTTGACTTGGCCAAGATCAACTTTTATGACGTGACCTTCGATGATGGTCTCAACGGCGGCCTCAAGCTCGAGCGGAATATGCAGGTCCTTGGCGAAATGATTCATTGTCCCCAAAGGTAGAACGCCGAGCGTTTTTTTTGTATTGAGAAGTTGTGAAGTGACCGAGTTGATTGTACCGTCGCCACCGCCGGCGACGACTACGTCCGCATCGCCAAGCGCAGCTCGTTTGGCAAGCTCGAGTATTTCGTGGCCGCTGTGCGCAAGCGCAACGTGACTGTCCCAGCCGTCGCGCGCAAACAGTTCATTCAAGCGCCCTTCGAGCCCGCCATTTTCTCCGGCGCCTGAACTGGCGTTGACGATTACTTCAAGCTTCACGGGCGTTCATGGTAGTCGAAAGCAGCGGAAACGAGTAGCGGGCGGTTTGGTTGACAGCAAATTTTCGAAACTGGCGCAGTTGATGTTTCTCATTCGCACCGCACTTCAGTGCGGTGCTGCGATGTTACTGCTGCAACCTTAACCGTTTAACGGTTTGCCACAAAACCGTTGAAACGATTTTGAGTAAGTACATAATTCGTAATCACCCGGCTGAAGCCCGGTGCTAAACAAGATTATTTGCAATTGCTAACTGAACCAGTAATCAACGTTTCAGTAGACACGCCGTCGGAATGTCTTTCGGCTATACTTCCAGCTCCATGAGCAAACAATCTGCGCACCACCATCAACCGGATTTATATGCCATCGCTCGGCAAACAATGATCGACGCGGGCTTTGAACCTGATTTTAACCATGCTGTGCAGGAAGAGGTTGAGGGCGCAAGCGCGAAGTCGCGCGACCTGGCATCCGATCCCACCATCAAGGAGCTGCACGAGCTGTTGTGGTCATCAATAGACGACGCGAAATCGCGCGACCTGGATCAGGTGGAGTATGCGGAAGCTTTGCCGTCCGGCGATGTACGCCTGCTGGTCGGTATCGCCGACGTTGATGCAGTCGTGTCGAAAAAGTCAGCCATCGATAAACGCGCGGAACAAAACTGTACTTCCGTTTATACGGGCGTGATGACGTTTGCGATGCTTCCTGAAGAATTGTCAACGGACTTGACCTCGCTGGTGGCAAATGAAGACCGCCGCGCAATCGTGACGGAGATGATTGTTTCATCTGATGGCACGGTGAAGACTACTGCTATCTATCATGCGATATTGAAAAACCATGCCAAGCTTTCTTATGAAATTATCGGAGCCTGGCTTGATGGCAAAAGTCCGGTGCCCGACGTAGTCAAGTCAGTGTCCGGACTTGAAGAGCAGATAAAGTTGCAGCGCCACGTGGCGCAAGATCTTGGAGAGTTTCGGAAAGAGCACGGCGCGATTGAGTTGGGGACAATCCAATCTACTCCGGTCGTCGACGACAGCGGCCGCGTCGTCGAGCTTGCAGTTACGGAACAAAACGCAGCGCGCGATCTGATTGCAAATTTCATGATTGGCGCAAACGTCGCGATGGCAAAGTTTTTGGAAGCCAAAGGTGGTCCATCGTTGCGTCGCATTGTTCGCACGCCGAGATACTGGCCCCGCATCGTAGAGATTGCGTTGGAAGTAGGAGAGCAGTTGCCGGCGACGCCTGATTCACGCGCACTGGCGGATTTCCTGGCGCGCCGCAAGGCCGCAGATCCAATTCATTTTCCAGATCTGTCGCTGGCAGTTGTTAAGTCACTCGGGCCGGGTGAGTACGAAGTGCAAATGCCGGGCGAGCAAGGGGAAGGACATTTTGGTCTGGCCGTCGAGGACTACACGCATTCAACGGCGCCCAACCGACGTTATGCGGATCTGGTTACGCAACGTTTGGTTAAGGCCGCATTGGCGAACCAACCGCCGCCATATGACGGGAATGAGCTGAAAGAGATTGCCAAGCGCTGTACCGAGCGTGAGGATGCCGCCCGCAAGGTGCAGCGCAAGATGCGCAAGGTTGCGGCCGCGTTGTTGTTGCGCAATCAAATAGGACAACAGTTTGATGCGATCGTCACCGGCGTATCAGAGAAGGGAACTTACGCGCGCATAATCAAGCCGCCGGTTGATGGCCGCGTGATGCGTGGCGAACAGGGCTTGCGCGTCGGCGAAAAGACGCGCGTCCGGTTGTTGTCCACCGATCCTGAACGCGGCTTTATCGACTTCGCCCGCGCGTAGTGGGCGGTTGGCGGTGGGCAGTGAGCCGTGGGCGGTGGGCAGTGAGCGGTAAGCAGGGCTAAAGGGTTGGTACTGGATTGCAATGGAAAATGAAAAATGAGAAATCATGAAAAATTATGAAGAATGACAAATGGAAAATTGTCTTTGGCTAATCGCTGCTCACCACTGCCCACCGCTCACTGTTCACTATTCTTGACCTCTTCTTCTCTAACTCTATAATGAATCGCGTGGCGGGGTAGCTCAGGTGGTTAGAGCGTGGGATTCATAACCCCAAGGTCGGGAGTTCAAGTCTCCCCCCCGCTACCAATTCTTTCAACAACTTACAAGTGATGGCTACACAGCAACGAGACGCCGTGTGTCCATTTTGTGTCCAGCCTGCAGGAAGGCAGACTGGACGGCCGCCCTCTTCGCTGGATCTGTGGCTCTCACGTAACGCAAACATGTCTTCGGATCCTGGTGGCCCATCAAAGCCATGATGGTACTCATTCCGTGACCAGCCGCACCCAACCTTGTACCGAACGTAGCCCGCAAGTCATGCCACCAAAGCCCCTCGATTCCAGCATTGGTACAGGCCGTATCAAATGAATGCTTGATGTCTGTGTACGGTTCGCCTGTTTGCGGGTTTGGGAATACGTAGTCACTCATTCCCTTTCCTCTACAAGCTATCAACAAGACATCGCGCACTTGGTCATTCAAGGGAATCTCACGATTCCTTTTGCCCTTGGTGCGAGTGGCAACAACCAAGCTCCGAGAGAAATCGACCTGATCACGCCGGAGGTCCAGTAACTCACGTTTCCGGAATCCGGTGCCAAGGGCCACTATCACCAGAGGCTTCAGGTGCTTGAGTCTCCCGGTCAGCACTTTAAACAACCCTTGCTCCTCGTCTGGCAGGAGGTGACGGCTACGTTCGTTGTCTTCTTTGAAGTGCCTAACCTGCCGGCAAGGGTTAAGACTGACTCGCCGGTATTGGATCGCCAACTTGAAGACAGCGCTCAAAAATTCCAGATGACGATTCACATCCGCCTGACTCCGCGTAGTTCCTCTTCTGGTGGTTGAGGTTGCCAAATCGCATTTGAACTTTTCGATCATCTCAGGAGTGATATCCCGAAACGACTTGTTTCCAAAACGCGTAATCACAACCTTGCTCCGCGAATCGTCATTCTTAAAGGACCGCTTGTTCGCTCTTGCGTGAGGAAGGTATTCCCTTTCGATGAACTCTCCGAAGTTGCCCTTCCCACTCGCTGGAGTTCCATATTTTCCTTCGAAAATATCCCGCTTGATCTTTTCTTCCGCCTGTTCCGCATCCCACTTCGTGCGAGCTCCCGGAACCGCGCCACGATACCTAACGCCATTGACCCGGAAACGATAGTGGAAATGCTTGTGTCGGCATTGTTTGCCCTGACACTCTTTCCGCTTGCATGGTCTTAGAAAGATCATATTCATTCTCCTCTAGTTGCAGCCATCGGAGAATGCTGCGGATGATATATGAGTGTGACGTTCATTTGGAAGACTTTCCTCTCTCCCACTCTAGATACTCTTCGGGATCGAAGCGAAGAAGATTTGTGCCGGGCGGCTTCAGGTAGGGTATTCGGTTCTGGGCTACCATGGCATAAACGGCGCGAATGCTAACCCCTAACCTACGCGCTACATCACTAACCGTAAGAAGAGGCTGAGTTCTCACCAGCACTAGAGCCCTATGCGGTTTTGCGTCCATCGTTAACACTCCTGAGTTGTTGTAAAACCGCATTGAAGAAGCCCTGCCGTCTAGCGACCGAACTCGCAGCACGCTCTACGGTTCGCCTTGCATAGTCTGGCCGCCACTGAGCCTTGTCGCTTACTTCGTGCAACATTGCCTCAACCTCACTTTCAGACCAGCCTTGGGCGATCGCCTGATAACTAAAGTGCCAGTCCGCCATACTTCGATCGGGAGAACCATCTTTCTTCAGCCCAGCCTTGATAACGCATTGTTGATAATCTGGCCGCGCTGAGCAGTTCCAAAAGGCTGGGCGCACCGTTGAGCGAGATATAGCTATCGGCATAGCTAGAGGAACTAGTAAGCCAGTAGCTACCAACTCTGACGCTGTTACATACCGGCCAGCATTGCTACTCACGATGCGCACACGGAATCGGTTGCGCCCTGGTTTGTGATTTATTGAACCGGGGCAACGTAAGGCTCCGGACGCGGCTCTATCAACGCCCTTTATTGACTCATACAATCGCCTCCTAATGGCATCGCGCTCCGATTTCTGCGTACCGTGTGGAAGAGCCAACCACACTTGATAATTCCCAAGCGAAGTCTCGATTGCCAAGAAAGCAAGAGGTCCTAAACGCTGGAGCTGTTCGTCAGTGCAGTCGTCCACTTGAATGAAATTTTCTGATTTAGGTCGAATGATTAGACTCTCCATTGCGGTCCCGTTACGATCGATCAAGCTTCGCAAGACGGACAGCAGCTCCTTTGTGCGTAAGCGGGGATAGAATGTTGCTCGTCCTGTGGTCTTTCGATCTTTTAGCATCGTCACTGCGAATTCATCGACCTCCATCGCCGAAAATAACTTCACGCACGCCGGTGCCTGAAGGATGCTTTCACCTTCAGAGGTGCCGTACCAGGTCTTACCGGCCAGATCTGAGAACGTTGCGCGCCTATGCGCCTCAGCTAACTTCGACCGCCGAAATTCCCGTGTCTCCTTAACTCGCTTATGCAAGTATCGTTGCCATTCTGACCGTTTACCCATTGAGATCATCTCGGCACCATGCTTCCGCAAGGGAGGGCGTCGCTTTCGTACCAAACGGAGAGGAGGCACGCCCCGCCCGCCTCCGTCATTTGTGTTATGCGTATGAACGTAAGCAACCGGTCTGTTGCAGAGTTTGGACGGACGACATTCACCAAATGGTTCGACCAAACGCTTTCTTTTTAGTGCCTGAAGTACAGGCATCAGTTCCGAAGGCGGGATGTGCAGGAAGGACTCCGTCTTAGTCATATACTTACAAACTTCCTGAAGCGCTCGTTCAAGAGAAATAGTATTCATGAGTTTGGTTTTCGATCAGTTACAAATCGCACGTCAACGATTGCTCGCCCGTGCACCGTCTTAATCTGGAGCGGAATATCTAAAATCTTTGCTGCCGCGTTCTTAAGGCAAATCGTCCACTCATCTCCAAGCTTTGGCCAATCAATCCACTTGGAAAGAACAAGAAGATGAAGATGAACGTGATACCCATCTAAGTTAGGATCCCACTCGCGTTTCTCTCTCTTTAATTTGTCTTCGTCTCCCAAGGTGAACTCGACACTTTTTATTCCTGCTTTGACAACTGCCTTCCACCACTTGCGTTTGCGAAGAAGTCGAAATGCTGACTGAACAAATTGAATGACTGTCGCCAGATCGACACCCACCAGGCAAGGAATCGTGAGAGTGACGAAGCGCCAGCTTTCACCCTTACCTCGTCTGACCTGCACGATGGCTCTTAGCACCTTTTTGCGAGTGCGAGTCCTTTCGAATGCACGATAAGAAGGATCGAGGCGCGACCCTGAAAGATAGAGAGCGCCTAAACCATCAAACAGCTCTCCGGTCTTCCGGTTGAGATTCTTTCCGACATAAAGATTCTCGTTGTGGACTGCCTCGCGCAGAATGTCGGCTTCGGCTAAAGCGTCTGCATCGCCGTTGGCGACACTTTCCAGCAAATCAGCAATCCTCAATCCTCGACTCTGGCGATACCGCGCGATATCTCTGATGTTGCGGCGCTTTGATCTCTTCTTATGTTCGGTTTTCTGATACATGGGTATGCCCTTTTATTTGCACGCCGATGTTGAAAAGGTATGGTGTAAACGGTAGGATGATCCCAGCCGCCGCCTATGTCGGCGTTACTTACACCGCGCTGCTCAAATCAGCGAGCGTTGTAGTTGGGGGGCCACGCAGCGCCCTCAAAATCATTCGCGTGATTAAGGCGCTGCGCGGTCCTGGTTTTCAGTTCTGGGAATCGGCGTTTTCCGGAATCCGCAAACGCTTCCTCACTCCGTCACGTAAACCATCAAGGTATTCACTTGCATTACTCAGGCGACTCAAAGTTGCGCCTGTAACCTGGTGCAGCAACCCGAACAATTCCTCATTCGATTTTTCGAGCAGGCCAACAATGACTGGCCCCAATTCCGGTTGTTCGGTGAAAAGCGTTGCAGCGTCTGCGACGGCTTCGTCAGGATCATTGCCCTCCTGTATGTCTTCCTTGATGCCCAGTACAAAACTATCCAGCGTCACGCCGCTCTGCCCTTCGCTGGATTGCGCCGTTGCTGCTGAAGCTTGAGTCGGCTTGGTGGGAGGTGCAGCCGTAGACGCGTTATGCATCGGCGAAGGATTGGCATTGCTCCATTCTGCCATCGGCACTGCGGACGAACCTGCTGCCAAAGGGACCGTTCGTGGATTGGGTAAGACGCGCGCAACAATTCGCTCCAGTGTGCTGCTGACACGCTCGATTATCTGCGGATTCTGGCTGGCCACTTCCATCAGCTTGTCTCTCCAATTCACTGACTCGGCAGCTTGTTCGGGAGTCGCTATCAGCTCTCGCATTGCGCGAAAAAACTCCTGCGCTGCACCGGTCTCTCTCATCAGTGTTAGCAGCGTGCGATCCCGGTCGCTAATTTCGGGCTCACTGCCTTGGGGCGTGGCTTGAGCCAGCAGTTCGCGTTGAAACTCCATTAGCTCACGCAGTCTCGATATCTCTGATTTCTCTTCGAGTTTCGTTGCCTGTAGCTGTGCGGCTAAGTCACCCAGCGACTGGTTGATCATCACCGAGATTTCATCCCGTGAAATAACAGAGTCTGGCCGCGGTGCCGGTGCAAGTTCTCGTAACAGCTCCCTGGCGGCGCGAATACTGTCGGCCGTTGCGTTCAACGTCTGAGCAGGGTTATTGGCAGAGGTCACTCCGTTGCCGCTTTCTGTATGTTGATTAGCTTGATTCGTACTATTGGGTGAGAACTCAATTAACCTGGTGTCCTCGTTAACCCGCTTTTTCTTTTCGCCAATCACGCCAGCGTGATGCTCAAGCATCACATATTTAGCCTGACATCTCAGGGCCCGACCCTTCAGCTCAGACGGTGTCGGTGGAAAGTTTGCGAAAGTACCCAGATGAACATCGCGGGCTTTGAGGTCTGTCCGTTCGGCCAAAAAGTTCTCACGGGACATTGAATAGGCTTGCCAAGAGTGCGCTGTCAGGTTCGACTCTTCATCGAGTGTTGGGTCGAGGTCGGATCGATCTCCACTGGAACCCGAATCAAAGACTTCATCGACTAAGCTGCCGGTCATGGGTCCGCATTTCCCTTCCGTTATGTTCTCACTGACAGGCTGCCGCTTCACCGTTCAAGTGCCGCGATGAAACTCTAAATCACATTAAGTAGCATGTGCTGGCTGTGACACCTGTCTACCGTTAGTCTTCCTCGGCCTCTGTTCCCGGTTCCATAGACTCAACTGAATCCGACGAAAGCTCGTTTATTCGATCGAGTGTTTCAGCCAGGTCTGCGTTTTCTTCTTCTAGCTCTTGGATCTTGATGAGAAGCTCTTCTCTCGTAAGCGCTGACATTTTGGGTCGCCCTCCGATCTCTTCGAAAATCGAATTCTCTGACTGCTTGTTATGCGCACAAGCGACTGTCGCAACGCGAGCGATTTGAAGCTTACAATAAATGTTAAGGTCGGAAATGGGAGAAATGGTGGCGAGTTTTTCTCCCGTTCTATTTATGAGGAACCGGCATATGGCCTGTAGGTTTCATGCAGAGTGGAAAGGCCATTTCTCCCGGTTGCGGCGCGTAGAAGGAAAGCACTGCCGGGCTTAGCTCGGCAAAAAGAGTGCCATTTCGGACTTCGTCCTTGAATCGAGCTTTTACCCTTTCGTGGACTTGGTCCCGCCATAGCTTTTTGTCGTGAGGCGATCCCCTTTTCTCGTGCCGAGCCCTGACACGTTCTTCTTCTAACGCCCGCTCCCAGAACGATAGCCAAAATTGCCTTGCCTTGGTTCGCGGAATAATCTTGGTCCAACCGAGCTCAATCCTAAGCTGCCTGTAAAGCCGATAAAGTATCTCGTCGGGATCATAAATTGAGCGGTCGAACTTCTTGGTGTAAAACTGGTGGGCTCGCCGAAGCCACTCGTCTGCTTCTCGCGCCATTACCTGAACACTTGCCTTGTCCATTGGATAACTCCTTTCGCAAGACAGGGCGCTCATCACGGCGTAGTGTGCCTCTTCATAAGTCAGGTTCTTAATTTCTAGGGGCGCCCTTTTTCGCCGTTCCTTAGAGCTATTGACCGCATTTTCGCGTGGCATACCATCCCCCCTAAACCTTAATTCAAACGCGTAGGATTATCGCAGGCAGATGACGCCTTTTCTAGTGATTCAATCGAACCGCATATTTATTGAACACTAGGTTTGATGAATCATGGAAGACGCAGTAAGATCCGGCTCCGATGTCCTCCGATCTTACCTTCCTAACAAACGAGCCCGGCAAGTTTCTGCTCGATCGTTTCCAAGCGCTGCTGGGCATGAATACCAGGGCCTTCGACTGCCTCGTCGGGTATTTCATGATCAGCGGGTTTCACAAGCTTTATCCTGCACTTGAGCAGACCGAAAAGGTAAGAATCCTAATCGGACTGAAGACCGATCAGAGGGGTTTCGAGCTTCTCCAACAAGCTAAAGAACAAAAGGAACTGCTGCTGCGGTCTCACGCTGAAGTCAAAGAAGAGTTGCCCGCGGAGGTCTTGAGCGAACTTGAGCACGCCAACGACAGTGCGCAAGTTGAGCAGGGCATAGAAACGTTCATTAATTGGGTCAAGTCGGGCAAACTTCAAGTCAAGGTCTATCCTTCGGCGAAGATCCATGCAAAGATCTACATAATGACCTTTAGGGAGGGTGACCGAGACGCAGGCCGCATCGTCACCGGCTCCAGTAACTTTTCGCAGTCCGGCTTTGTCGACAATCTGGAATTCAATGTCGAACTGAAGAATCGCTCGGACTACGAATTCGCGCTGAACAAATTCAATGAGCTTTGGGCAGATGCCGTAGAAGTCTCGAAAACATACGTTGATACCATTGAACTCCAGTCTCCGTTCGCACACTTCACTCCCTACGAACTTTATCTGAAGTGCCTTTACGAATACTTCAAGAGCGAGTTAAGCCACGAACAGGAACCAGAAAGTCCTTACCTGCCGGCGCGATTCAAGAAACTCAAGTATCAGGACGACGCGGTGACCGGAGCTCGCAAGATATTGGAAGAATATGGCGGCGTTTTCATTTCTGATGTAGTTGGCCTGGGCAAGACGTACATGTCTGCCATGCTCGCGCAACGGCTTGACGGGCGCACCCTGGTCCTTGCGCCGCCGACCCTTCTTGATAAGAACAATCCAGGATCATGGCCAAACGTATTTGGCGACTTCCGCGTGTACGCAGAATTCGAGTCAGTAGGAAAGCTTGACGATGTGTTAAGGCGAGAGGTTTCGAAATACGACAATATCATCATTGACGAGTCTCATCGGTTTCGCACTGAGACAAACGAAACCTACGAAAAGTTGGCCCAAATCTGTCGCGGCAAGCGAGTCATTTTAGTTAGCGCAACGCCACTCAACAATTCGCCCAGGGACATCCTGAGTCAGATCAAACTTTTTCAGAACGGAAAGAACAGCACAATCCCGAACGTTCGCAACTTGGAGGCCTTCTTCGGCAATTTGGAAAAACGGCTCAAGAATCTTGATCGTCAGGACGACCGAGACGAGTATTTCCGGACCGTTCAAGACAATGCCAGAGAGATCAGGGAAAAGGTTTTGAAGTACCTAATGATCCGGCGTACACGATCGGAGATCTCTAAGTATTACGGTGCCGACCTTTTGACCCAAGGCTTAACATTTCCCGAAGTGACGAATCCCGAACCGCTCTTTTACGAATTCAACGCTCACGAGAACGAAGTCTTCGACAATACAGTTCAGCTCCTTACTGGTGACTTTACTTACTCGCGATACCGTCCCTTGACCTACTACGAAGGAGAGCGAGGCGAGAGCGCCTTGGCTGGGCAACAGAACCTAGCTCGCTTCATGAAGGTACTGTTGATCAAACGACTCGAAAGTAGCTTTCACGCCTTCAGATTAACCGTGGACCGTTTCATCAATTCGTATGAGCGCTTTATCACGGAGTTTCATAACGGTAATGTCTACATCAGCAAGAAACATATCAATAAGATTTTCGATCTCCTCGAATACGACGATCTCGAAGCCGTTCAACGCTTGATCGAAGCCGACCACGCCCAACGCTTAGACGCTTCAAAGTTCCGCGATGACTTCATCAAAGACTTGGAGTCTGACCTAGCAATACTGAGAAAGGTTCAGGCCGCATGGGCAAACATTTCGCGCGATCCAAAATGGGAAAAGCTCAGTGCAACCCTGACATCGAGTTCAAGCCTCAATGGGAACAAGCTGATTCTGTTCACCGAATCGAAGGAGACAGCAGAGTATCTGAGTTCGAAGATCGAAAGTGATCTGCACAAGAAGGTGTTGTTGTTTTCAGGTAGCTCAGACAAGGCCACGCGAGATTTGGTAATTAAGAATTTCGATGCGCGGGCCTTTCAGCCGGAAGACAACTATCGGATCCTGGTAACGACCGAAGTCTTGTCAGAAGGCGTGAACCTTCACCGCTCAAACACCGTCATTAACTATGACATACCTTGGAATCCGACCCGCTTGATTCAGAGAGTCGGGCGCGTCAATCGTGTAGATACGGAGTTCGATTCAATTTACACGTACAATTTCTTCCCAACCGAGCAGAGCAACGATCTAATTAAGTTGAAAGAGGCCGCCGAAGCGAAGATTCACGCGTTTATTGAGATGCTCGGGTCCGACGCGCGGCTTCTCACTGAAGGGGAAGTAATTAAGTCACACGATCTATTTCAAAAGCTGACTTCAAAACAGACAATCACCGGTGAAGACGAGTCCGAAGAGAGCGAGCTGGAGTATCTGAAAATAATAAGGGACGTTCGCGATCAGCAACCAGACTTGTTCGAAAGAGTAAAGCGCCTACCGAAGAAGGCACGCTCGGCGAAGCGATACGTGATCGGTTCACCCGCTCTCATCACCTACTTTCGCAAAGACAAGCTGGAGAAGTACTTCATCTCCGACAGTGCCGGTAGTGAGACATCAGAGCTGGATTTCTTGTCCGCCATCAAAGTGCTGAAATGCGAGCCTGATACGTCGCGCAAACAGATTGGAGATAACTTCTACGAACTGCTCGATCGGAACAAAGCGGTCTTTGAATTTGCCACTTCCGAAGCGGTTCAGGCGGAAGATGCCGGGCGAGACAACAATGCCAAGATTCTAAGACGCCTGCGCACTCGGGAGATTCGAAGTTTTAAGGGTTTCACGGACGATGATGAAGAGTTCATCCGGCAAGTGATCCGGCTCCTGGAAGACGGCGCTCTACCTCGGCCAACCACAAAGAAGGTTTACGCAGCGCTCAAAGATGAGATCAATCCTCAAAAGATATTGGGAATCCTAAAGAGAGACATTTCAAATCACTTTTTCCGCCGAACGCGTGCCGAACAGTCTCGTTTTACCCAGGCACCCCGTGAAGTTATTGTGTCAGAATACTTAATTCCTCAATAGAATGGATCAAGCTCAGGCTAAGAGAACGGTAATCGAGACCTTTACTCGCGAGTTCGACCGCGAACGATTCCTTCGATTCGTTAAGAACCTGCTCAATCACCCCGACGATTCACGCGAGCGCCGTTTCCGTCAGGCCGGACCATACATAAAGAAGGCCTTTCAGGAAAGAATTCGGAGTTTTGAACGTCTCGCGACTTATACTGATCCATCCGGCCAGAAGTTGGACGTTTTAGTAATAAACCTCCAAAGCAATACCGCCCTCGAGCGCGCACGAACCTTCCAACGTAATTTTGTCGCAGATTATCTCGCTACTGGTCACGGTCGGGGCAAAGAGGCTGTGTTAGCCGCCTTTGTGTCCGAGAATCTAAATGACTGGCGTTTCTCTTTTATCAAGCTTGAGTACTCGCTGGAGGAGACCCAACTTGGATTCGTCATAGAAAAGAAGGAGCTAACACCAGCGCGTAGGTATTCCTTTCTAGTCGGCAGCAATGAAAAGAGTCACACTGCCCAGAAACAGTTTCTCGATCTCTTAGAAAACGATCTGAGTGATCCATTCCTTAAGGACATCGAGAAGGCCTTTGATATCGAGAAGGTAACGAAGGAGTTTTTTGAACGGTACAAAGAGTTGTTCGAGACACTTCGGTCAGAGCTTGGGCGTCTAGTGGAGAGTAAGAGGACCGTAAGGCAAGAGTTTTCTACGAAGGCAATCGAGCTGGATGATTTTGCCAAGAAGTTACTAGGTCAAATCGTTTTTCTCTACTTTCTACAAAAGAAGGGCTGGTTTGGCGTAGATCGCGATGCTGAATGGGGAAGCGGAAAGAAGGATTTCTTGCGCCATCTTTTTGTGAACCGTCTGGAATTCGCGGCGAAGAACGGTAAAGCGGACAAGAACTCCAATTTCTTCAACGATATTCTGGAGCCCTTGTTCTATGAGGCGCTGGCAATCGAGCGTAGCGAAGATTTCTATAGCCGATTCCACTGCAAGATTCCCTTTCTCAACGGCGGGTTGTTTGAGCCACTCCAAGGATACAACTGGGTAAATGTGGACATTCCGCTGCCCGATGAACTCTTTTCCAACAAAGAGCCCTCTGACGAAGGCTCCACTGGAACCGGTATTCTTGACGTTCTTGACCGATACAACTTCACAGTAAACGAAGCGGAGCCACTTGAAAAGGAGGTCGCCGTTGACCCGGAAATGCTTGGAAAAGTCTTCGAGAATCTCCTGCCGGAAAATCAACGACGCAAGGGCGGCACCTACTATACGCCGCGAATCATCGTCCATTACATGTGTCAGCAGAGCTTGATTAACTACTTAGTCTCCGGTCTCTCAGATTTGGCAATCGCACGCAAAGACATTGAGACGTTTATTCATGTCGGCGAACGTTATGCTGATTTCGAATCTACCCCGCGTGCGGAAGAGATTAACCTACTCCCAGAATCTATCCGTCAGTACGCCCCGCGTATCGATGAACTCCTTGAGACGGTCCTAGTCTGCGATCCAGCGATCGGTTCTGGAGCTTTTCCTGTGGGCATGATGCAGGAGATCGTTCGCGCGCGACTCACGGTTGCCGGTGTGCCGGGAATGCCCAAGCTCAAAACTTATCAACTTAAGCGTCAGGCCATTCAACACTCGCTTTACGGTGTCGACATTGATCCGGGCACCGTGGAGATTGCAAAGCTGCGTCTCTGGCTATCACTCGTTGTTGATGAGGACGATATAAGAAAGATCGAACCCCTTCCAAATCTCGATTATAAGATCATGCAGGGAAACTCATTGCTCGATGAGTTTGAAGGAGTCAAACTACTAGACGAGCATCTTTTCACCACGGTAAGAGGGGTTCTTGAGTCTCAGCTTTATGAGTTGAGTAAGGATAAGAAAAAGCTTTCTGATGAATTGATCAGATTGCGCCAAGAGGGCTTGAGAGCTTCGGCTAAGGCGCGTTCCCTTGATAAGCAGATTGAGCAACTCGATAAAAGACGGGAAGTGCTCCTCCGGCAGTTGCGTAAGCCGATCGCTCAGTTCGACATGTACAGTGAGTCCCAACAGAAGCTAGAGCTACTGAAGAAGCTTCATGAAGATTTCTTCAACGTCACGTCAGCTCGGGAAAAAGGTCGATTGCGTGAGCGATTAGACGCGCTTGAGTGGGAGTTTATGGAGACGAAGCTGCGCGAACTGGACAATACGAAAGCTCTGAAGGAGCTGCAGGAGCTAAGACATGCAAAGCGTAAGCCATTTTTTCTTTGGAAGCTTCAATTCGTCGAAGTCTTTCAGTCGAAATCCGGCTTTGACATCGTAATAGCTAACCCACCTTACATAAGCGCGCTGGAGTTTGCTTCGACTTATCCAGAATCTTTAAGAATTGCACTGAACCGCTGCTACTCATCTGCGAAAGGGACCTATGATTTATATGTCCTGTTTATCGAACTAGGCATTAAGTTACTGCATAAACAAGGAAACCTCTGCCTTATTAATCCCAATAAGTTTCTGTCCGCCAGGTATGGAATGGCGGTTCGGCAATTCATCCTTGACAACGCAAGCCTGCATAGGATTGTTGATGTTTCTGGTATTGAAGTTTTCGACAACGTCGCAGTGTATCCGGTACTGCTTTTTTTGAGTCCCCCTTTAGAGCATTCGGACCAAGCACGCCTTATTGATTTGGTGCTGCCCATTGAAAGGCACATGGACGAGTTCGACATCTCTAAATTTAGTGTCTCATCAGTTAACAGAGACACCTTGACTCTTCTTCCTGAAAACATTTGGGGGTTTCTCCTATCAAATCAAATCGACCTATTGTCTCGGTTGACTAAGGACTGTATTCGACTTTCGGAATTTGGAGAAATAAATGCCACGAGTACGGCCGGAGAAGCCGCTCAGTACAGTGAGTTCCTTACTGCTCATCGGTCTAGAGATTCACTAAAGATAATAAACACCGGCACAATCGATCGTTATCGCTCACTGTGGGGCAAGGAGCCTATGACAAATGCGGGTGAAAAGTTCTTGAAGCCGTATATCTCTTTGTCCAAGGCCAAAGTTAATGAAAGGAGGCAAAGGATGTACAAGAGCCCAAAGGTTCTCTTCGCCAAGATGGCAAGAACATGTGAGGCTTATCTAGATGGCGCCGGAGAATTTGCCTCCGTAAACACTAACTGCTTTTACGAACCAAAATCCGTGACGCTTCACTACGTGACCGCGTTTTGTAACTCGAAACTCTTCATGTTCCTTTACGATCAGTTCTTCGGGGCCTTACGAATGGGCGGCGGGTACTATCAATTCCAGGCTCCGCAACTGAGAGTGATGCCGGTTCGAAACCCTCCAGTGGACCAGCTGCCCTATGTGATCCTTGTTGAATACGTGAGCTTTCTTACGTCGATTTTGGATGACAATAATTCACGAGACCAACTCATGGTGAGCTACTTTGAGCAGATCATCGACGCGATGATCTACGAAGTGTTTCTTAGCGAGGAACTCCACAAAGCCGATAAGACATTCTTAGGACCACTCAGGCAAGAGAATCTGCCAAGAATCGATGAGATTGAAGGCCAAAAAGTCCCGGTCTTGCGCGACATTTTTGAACGCCTTTTCGATCGCAATCACGTTATTCGAAAAAATCTCTTCTTTCTAGACACGCTTGAGAGCGTACGAATTATCGAAGGCAAAGCATGAAACTCACGTCGATCGAGATCAAAGACTTCCGCGCCTTCCAAGGAATCCCTATGAAGATAGATCTCTCGGACAAAGGGAAGAACCTACTCGTTTACGGTGAGAATGGGAGCGGCAAATCGTCTCTCTACCTGGCGCTAAGAGATTTTCTCGAGTCTGCGGCAAAGAGCTCCGACATCAATAACTTTCCGTTTCGAAATATCTTCGTCAAGACCAACGACGGTTTTGTCAAACTTGATTTCGCTGATAGTGGCGGCGATCCAGAAGCTAAGCTCTACGAATGGTCCCAGAAGAAGAACGATACGGCGGAACCTTTGATTCTTGAGATCGACAAGAGCAAGGGCTTTATTGATTACAAAGCCTTGTTGCGTACACATCTGCTTCAAAACGAGAGCGAGAGCGTCAATATCTTCAACCTGCTTGTTAACAGCCTGCTATCTAATATCGTCAATGATATTACAACTGGCACGTTTAGTGAGGACTGGCAAAGGATTCAGAAGTCCATTCCGCCACTAAACATACCGAAGCATTTGCTTCAACTCGAGCGTCGGCTCAAGGACTTCAACGGGGGCCTACGCGTCAAGCTCGACGAACTCAAGGATAAGGTTAGGGAGATTCTGATCCTCTTCGGCTACGAAAACGTAATCGATCTGGAGTTTGGTTTCGCGGGTGTAAGCTATAATCGTATGTCACGCAAGCAAGATAAGGGCTTTAACAATGATAACGTAAGTCTAAGAGTTAAATTCTTTAGCGAAGACCTCGCCGAACATCAACACATTCTCAATGAAGCCAAGCTTTCGGCCATGGCCATGGCGATCTTTTTCGCGGCACTTCTGCTGCAGCCTGCACCCCCACATAGTCTTCGCCTTCTTGCGCTGGATGACATGCTCATCGGCTTAGACATGTCGCACCGTCTGCCGGTCTTGGACCTTCTCGATAAATATTTCACGGACTATCAGATCTTTCTATTCACCTACGATCGTGCTTGGTATGAGATCGTCAAGTACGACATAGAAAGCCGCAAAGCGGGATCTCAATGGAAGTATGTGGAGTTTTTTGCGGGGAGCACGTTCGAGCACGATTTGCCGATATGGGCAGATGACAAGAAGTACATAGATAGGGCGAAAGAATACTTCACGGCAAATGACTACAAGGCTGCGGTTATCTACCTGCGCACAGAGTTCGAAAAGATTCTCAAGAATTTCTGCGATAAGCGCAATTTAAAGGTGCGCTACAAACCAAATGCCAAGGACCTTCGCGCTGAAGACTTCTGGAGAGCGGTGCTCGAGGGCCACGATGATGGCGACCCGCCGTTTGTTGACGCGGCGTTACAAGGGGAGGTTGAGAAATATCGTCGTCTAATTCTAAATCCATTAAGCCACGCAGAAATTGTGACCATCTTCAAGAAAGAGGTTGAAGATTCGATTAAGACGGTTGAGCAACTTGACGCAACGCTTAAGGCAGTTCCAAAAAAGGGAGCTCCAGCGCTAGCAGGACCAGCGCTAGCAGGACCAGCGCTAGCAGGACCAGCGCTAGCAGGACCAGCGCTAGCAGGACCAACGCCAGCAGGAACAGCGCCAGCAGGAACAGCGCCAGCAGGACCAGTGCCAGAAGTCCAGGGCTAATAGTGCCAGTCGCTCCTTTTCAGAGCGAGCGGAGGTCATGTGACTCCATCAGCATTCGGAAACCCCGCACGTTACTACGCAGACACCGAGCATTATCCACCTAAGACTCCGGGCTTATTCGATCACTCACACACCGAATCTACGATTCGTCGGGCTCTAGACAGGTTTGACACCACTATACAGAAGAGTGTTGAACGGACAGTGAAGCGTTGGAATCAATCTCTTAGAGATCAGATCAGACTCGAAACTGGGCTGAGGCTTGGAGGTGGAGATGAGCGGCACAGTGTTTCGATTAGAGTTGTAGATGGGTTGCCGAAAAGCCTGGCATCCGTTTTTGACCAATTCACAAATCCAGTATTTTGGGACCTGCTTCTTAATAAGACAGTTCTTAAGACGACCCTCACCGGGCTTGGCATCTTACAGCGAGATCTCGGCGAAATATTATCGTGGCCGGAAGCCGAAGGCCTTACAACATCCGAACAGGATATCCAAAGCACAGGCAGGGTTGTCTCAAAAGTTGTTGAGTGGCTTGAGGCTCTGGAGGTGGCCGAAAACCTCAAAAAGATCGACGAAGACATCCTCGGTGCTTACTTCTTTCACAAGGGCTTGATTCAAATATACTGGATGCCAATCGGCGTGATAGCAAGAATGCTCAATATCTCAGTTGAGCGGTTAACGATTGTTGTTCTGACTCACGAACTTGTGCATGCATACACGCACCTTGGATCCGACATAGACAGCGAACAGTGGGCCACCGGAGCATTCGCGGAAGCTGATTTGAAGATCGTTGAAGGGATGGCACAGTTCTACACCTTTGTGGTGTGTGCAAAATTGGAAGGCCGCGAGCCGGGAATGTCGAAAGCATTTGACGCGCTCTTAAGCATCCAATCTCCGGCCTACACAGATTTCAAAAAGTGGACGACACCTAACGAACGAGCTGGAGAAATTGTTCGCTTCTCAATGATTGGTTGTCGTATGAAAAAGCTCAAGAAGTATGAAGCCTTTCTTGAAGAATTGAAGAAAGTGCGTGAGCGCGTCGGACGTGGGGAACCAGAGCAGATCGGTTTCCATCTGAATCGTCGAAGTTTGCCCTACTGAACTCACTGCTGCCAATGATGGCCGGGTGCAGGTGATCGCGGAATACGCCGAAGTGGCGACACTTAATAATCAACTTAAATTATGGGCCCAAATCAGACAAATGAACACAAGTAATGGCTCGGTTACCTAAGACCGCAAGAGCATCGTTCTGTTCCGTTTACTCATGAAAACACCAAAAGACAATCAAGCCTCGGAGGAAATAGAGCTATTGAGGGGAGGCTCGGTAGTATCCACCCTTGTTGGTGCGTTTGGTGGAACGATTCGTGAGACACGATTGACTGCACTACTCGGTTACCTGATTGCCCTTGAGCCGATTCCCTTTCTTGGGCTATTTGGATTCACTGGCAAAGCGAGGAATGTAAGAGTCGAACATCGACACGGAAATGATCGCTCTGACATTCTGGTAGAAACCACCAATGGATTAGGAGTAATAGAGGCAAAAATCGGAGCTATCGATCCTTTTGAACAGTCAAAAAAGTACAAGGCCAAGTGGACTGTTCTTTTGACACAATATTTACCGTCGGGCCAGCAGCGAAAGCTCAAAGGTTCGAGATACATTCGTTGGCAGCAGCTGACCGCAGTGCTCTCAAGGATGTCGCATTCGCAAAATCAGAAAGTTTCATTCGTTAGCCGCGACCTGCTCAACTACCTGGAGGAACATCGCATGGTCAAACAACGGGAATCCATTGAAATCTACGCTAGGGAAATTAACGAGCCGCTAACGCTTAATTTGTTTCTGAAGGCTCACATGTACGGGTGCAATTACGAACCAAGTAGTTCTTTAGCAGAGGCGTTATATTTTGCTCCACACTTCGGGCAGACAATCGCACAGGACTATGGTGGGGTTCGGGTGGGTATCAGTTACATCGCCAAGATCGAGGGGGTAGAAGTGATAGAAACTTGGAAGGACCTCTTCGCCGCAGTTAAGAGCGTTCGAGGCAAGACTTGGTGGAACAGTCACCAGGAGGAAATCGAACCGTTGCATACCGCTCCTAATTGGGCCTGGAGCGGAGGAAAGAAAAATAGTTTTCTTTTCCTAGCGAAACCTCGACTAGTTTTCAATCCACCCATCAACAAGAACAACTTGCAGAAAGGAAAGGGGTGGCTGAGCAAACGAACGTTTTCCTATGACCAATTTTTTCAGGCTTGGGGATGTTAGTTGAAATGTAATTCGTGTACGGTATGGGACCCCTTTTGAAACCGAGACGCATGACAGTCAATTCGAAGATCCGAGTTCACGAAGGAACGAGCAGCTCCTCCAGATCTGAACATTCAATGAATCACACAACCACAAACGCTTGGTAAGCAAAAAGGTTTCTGTTAGGATTCGCCCGGTCTCACACTGGACCAGTGGACCTCAGTCCTCTATAACACGTCGTTAAGTCTTTCTAATTTCAACGGTGCTTTCCAGTGGCGTATTTTCTAAACCTCTTCTCGCCTGAAACGTACGAGGCCTTCACGAAATCCGGCCTCGATATCTCGGGGTTTCGTCTTCGCCATCAAAGCGCGGCTGACCGCGTTCAGATTGGTGACAAGATGGTTTGCTATATGACTAAGTTATCGCGATGGGTAGGCATTCTTGAAGTGACGAGCGCCTGGTTCAAAAACGATTCTCCGATATTCTACCCAACTGACGATCCTTTCATCATTCGCTTCAAGGTCAAACCTCTGGCTTGGTTGGCCAAAGAAAAAGCGATTCCGATACATGAAGATAGAGTGTGGAATACGTTGTCGTTCACACGTGGACATGAAAGGGGTTCGTCACAATGGACCGGCGCCGTGCGCACCAGCCTGAGACAGCTTGACGACATTGATGCCCGATTCCTTGAGGAATTCATAATGTCGCAAGTAAACGATGGTCAGCTGTTTGAGATAGACGAGCAGGAATATCGGAAGCTCGTGCCTCACACGGTCCACCGACTCGACCGAGTGGTCAGAGTCACCGTTCCGCAAGAGATCGAAGGGGAACTTGAAACCCCAGTTCCGAGCGAAATCCGTGACTCAATAAAGATGCAGGCGTTGCTCGCTAGCATCGGTGCCCAGATGGGCATGAAAATCTGGATGCCAAGGAATAATCGGGCTGCAGCGTTGTCCCAATGGCAGGACGACGGCAATGCGCTGATCGATGTCTTACCTCTTAACTATGATGAAACGACGATCAAAACAATCGAACAGATCGACGTTATATGGCTCAGAAGGCGCGCTATCGTAAGGGCTTTCGAGGTTGAGCACACGACCTCCATCTATTCCGGGATCCTAAGAATGGCGGACCTGCTCGCACTGCAGCCGAACATGAATATCAAGCTTCACATAGTCGCACCAGTTGAACGTCGGGAGAAGGTATTCCAAGAATTGCGGCGGCCGGTTTTCTCCTTGCTCGACGAGGGACCGCTGGCAGAGAGTTGCACATATCTTTCTTACGACAGTATCGAGGAACTAGCAAAGCAGAAACATCTGGTCCACCTATCGGACAGTGTTCTTGATGATTACGCGGAAGAAGCAGAATGATGACCTCCTGCTGAAGTCGAACTCGGAATGGCTGCTCACGATGCGCCGGAATACGCACAGCTCGTAACGCAGCAGCTTTCATGTGAGTCAACCTCGCTTACTTTCATTCATGCGTCCTCGGGTCTATACTTTCGGAAGGCCTTAGTCACAAGCTTGATCTCTCTCTCCTTACGGTTAGAGTTCGCGATGGATTCAAAAGACATTAGCAGATACGCTCAAGCTGCTGAACAATTCATCAATGACCTAGCCAAAGCCTTTCGTGAAAGGCGTTGGGTGACAATCTTATCGGTCCTCGGGGTTGTTGTTTTTGTTTTTTTGAATCCGCTAACAATTGAATATCCACTGGGGCTTTTCGGATTCAAGAAACCAAAATGGTTTTTCTATCTCATCTGGGGAATTGCTACGGCACCATTTTTCATTGCCGCGTTTCTCGTTGCCTTATTAACCAAGAAGCAGCGACAGCCAGAAGCAAAGACGACGGCAACATCAATCATCAAGGGTTTGCTTCCTTACACTAAAGAAGATGGGGAATGGTTTGCCATGCTTCAGCGTGGGAGTATCTTGCGAGACTGCTTGAGATTCTGCGGTGAAGAAACTTTTCGATTTGCTATTCTCAGCGGGGAATCAGGCGTGGGCAAGACTTCTTTCCTTCAAGCAGGTCTTTTCCCTAACTTAGAGCAAAAAGGACATCGCGCCGTCTATGTGAAATTCACGGATAGCTCACCTCTCGATTCGATTCGCCTGTCACTAAATGAGAGTGTCAAAAAGCCGATCCTCGATGCCAATCAGAGTTTACTGGGGCTTCTTCGACAAGCAACGAGAGATGACGCTCGTTCGATTGTCTTGATTCTGGATCAATTTGAGCAGTTCTTTGCTCACAACAAGAGCAACACGTCGCGCAAGTCTTTCATTCAACAGATGACTGATTGGCACAAAGAGGGCGTTTCACTGCCGGTTAAAATTCTAATCTCAATCCGAGGTGACTTCACGGATCGACTGACTGAATTTCAGAAAGAGATGGAATACACGCTCACGCCGCACAACAATCTTCGACTCGAAAAATTTGAACCTCAAGAAGCGGCGAATGTGATTGCTGTGATTGCGAAAGAAGCGGAGATTGAATTTGATGAAGGCTTTGTCGACGAGTTAACGAAGTACTACCTTGCCGATCAAGAAGATGGCACCGTTTCGCCCGTTGATATTCAAATTCTTTCCTGGATGATTGACGGACAAAAGAGTTCGGCAGAACGTGCCTTCAATAGAAAAGCTTTTCAAAAGCTCGGCGGCGTAGAAGGCTTGCTCGAAAGGTTTCTCATCCGAGCATTAGGCGCCCGCCAAACTGATGCTGCTCGACAAGCTGCGCTAAAAGTCATGTTGACCTTGACTGATAAAAATGTTCGCGCCGGTGCTTTGTCTCTGAATATTCTAAAAGGAAAGCTGAACGGAATTATTCCCGACGGTGACATACAGGAAGCCGTGGCATGGTTGGCCAGAGGTGACGTTAGACTTATCATTCCGATTCAAGAACAGGACGTCACACTTTACGAACTTGCTCACGATCGCGTAATTACGCCTTTGCGCCGCCTGGCATTCCAAGAAATTACAGATATAGAAAAAGCACAGCAAACGCTTGACCGCCGCGTTAATGAGTGGATTGGAAATAATCGCGCGAGTCGTTACTTGCTCACATTAAAAGAGTGGCGGCTGATCAAAAACAATTGGACATTAATTACACTAGCTTCGCAGAAGGAACAAAAGGAAGAACTTTTGTTCCTTAGTAAGAGACGTTTTGTGGTCACGGGATTGAGCTTTGCTGTCATTTTGCTTTTAGCATTTAGTGGATATGCAGGCTACAGGTGGTATGAAAGAAGACCCGAAACACAAACCTATTACGCCGAAAAACGCTTGGTCGACCTTTTGAATGGAAACAAAGATTTTAGAGCGACGAAGTATACTATGTTTTTGCTCTCGGTTCTTGAAAACGACAGTGATCAAGAGCTATCTCAAAATCTGCGACGACAAATCAGCGGAATAGACCCCGCTTTCCAGGCTGATATGTTGTCATCGTTGGCAGAAGCGTACATCGAATTATCAAAGGAGGATGAAGCACTTGAGGTATTAGATAAAGTTCAGCTGGCGGTAGAAAAGCTTGATCCCTCTGACCGCGCTCGCCTGCTGTCATCATTGGCAGCAACTTACGGTAGGTTGTCTAAGGTTAATGAAGCAGCGAAAGGCTTACTCAAGGTTCAGCTGGCGGTAGAAACGCTTGGTCACAGTGACCAAGCTCGTGTGCTCTCGTCGTTGGCAGCAGCTTATGGCAGGCTATCGAAGGCTGATGGAGCTGCGAATGGATTGGATAAAGTTCGTCTGGCTGTAGAAAAGCTTCCTCCTGATGACCAAGTTTACGCATTGACGTTGTTGGCAGAACCTTACGGCAATTTATCGAAGGTTGATGAGGCGGCGAATGGATTGAATAAAATTCGGCAGGCCGTAGAGAAGTTTGGCTCCTCTGACCAAGCTCTTATGTTGCCATCGGTGGCAGCAGCATATATCAGGTTATCAAAGGCCGATGAGGCAGTGAAGATATTGGATACAGTTGAGCAAACGGTAGAAAAGCTTGATTCCTCTGACCAAGCTCGTGTGTTGCCATCCTTGATAACAGTGTATGGCCAGTTATCGGAAGCTGATAACGCAGCGACAGGTTTGGATAAAATTCAGCAGGCGGTAGAAAAACTAGATTCCTATCTCCAAGCTGGTGTGTTGGTATTCTTGGCAGAAGCGTATGGCAATCTACCGAATGCTGATGCAGCTGCGAAAGGCTTAGATAAAGTTCAATTGGCGACAGAAAAGCTTGATTCCTCTGATCAAGTTCCTGTCTTGCTATCGTTGGCGCGTGCGTATGGCAGGTTATTGAAAGCTGATTACGCCGTGAAGGGTTTGGATAGAATTCAGCGCGCGGGGGAGAAGCTTGATCCGGCTGAACAAGCATACGTGCTGTCGTGGTTGACAAAAGCGTACGGCAAGTTATCGAACGCTAATGAAACTGCAAGTGGATTGGATAAAATTCAGCAGACGGTAGAAAAGCTTGATCCCTCTGACCAAGTTAGTGTGTTGCCATCGTTGGCAGTAGCGTACGCCAAGTTACCTGAGGCTGAGGAAGCAACGAAAAAATTAGATAAAATTCAGCTAGTGGTCGAAAAACTTGATCCCTCTGACCAAGTTCGTGTGTTGCCATCGTTGACAGAAGCGTATGGCAATTTATCGAACGCTGCTGAAGTGACGAAAGCCTTGCATAAAATTGAGCAAGCGGTCGAAAGGATCCCTGATGCTGACGAAGTTGCTCATCGTTTGCCCTCATTCGGAATACAAACGCTAAATCCCTCTGATCGAGCTCGTGTGTTGCTGTCCTTGGCAAACGCTTACGGCAAGTTATCGAAAGCTGATGATGCAACGAAAGGCTTGAATAGGGTTCATCAGGCTGTAGAAAAGCTTTCTGCCAATGACCAGGTTTATGTATTGCCATCGTTGGCGGAGGAGTACGGCAAGTTATCGAAGGTTGATGAAGCAGCGAAAATCTTGGCTCAAGTACAGCAAGCAGCGAATGGGACATCTTCGGAGATAAAATCTTCGGTGTTAGTCATAGTTGCGACTATTTGCGCTAAGCTAAACCTATGGAGGGAGGCTGTTGAAGCCACCCAATCAATAGGCAATGAAGTCTACGCAATGTCGGCTCTGTCAAGAATCCTGATTATCTGGAGGGATAAGAAAAACGGCACGCAAAACATGGACACCTTGGAGGGACTGTTTGACGGGGGCCTCTATATGAAAGACCCCGAATCTCAGCCAGAGCCGCCCAATTCCGATCAGAAAGGTATCCAGCGGCTGAAGCGGTATTTATAACCGAAGCCCCGCCCGTGTGTCCATTTTGTGTCCAGACTGCATGACAAGCGATGGTAACTACATGTCAACGGATGTCACGATCTTCAAAATCCTTAGAAAACTCGCGATGGCTGCAACTTGTTAAAGGGCAAAAACTTGCGAATTTGCCCTGAGTCCGTTTCATAACCCCAAGGTCGGGAGTTCAAGTCTCCCCCCCGCTACCAATCAAATCACAATTGACGGCAAGCTGACGTTGCCGACCGAAGCTGATGCGGGAAACGAGCGAAGCCTTCAACGCCCAAGAGTTTTCTACCGCCGCGAAACTGAAACACATTCTCTGGTTGTTGCACAGCCCTAGGGAAAAGCTGGCCTTGCTACGCGGCTAAGGAATACGCGCGTTTTGCTCCCCACCTCACGGCCGTTTCGCTGCCGCTGGGTGAAATCCTCTAAAGACTGAAGACGCCATCGAATACGTCTACTTCCCCAACTCGGGCGTTGTGTCCCTGGTGGCGCACATGCAGGAAGGAGCCAGTGTCGAAGTTGGCCTGGTAGGCAACGAGGGCATGGTCGGCATGCCGCTTGTCCTCGGCGATGACATCTCTCTAAACGAAGCTATTGTGCAAATCGCTGATGGCGCGATGAAGATGAAAGCGTCAGTTCTCGTTGCAGAGCTAGCGCGCGCTGGGCAACTGCGGGTCGTACTGCTCCGCTATGCGCTGGCAGCAATCAGACAAATCTCGCAGACGGCGGCATGCAATCGCAGCCACCACGTAGGCGAGCGCCTGGCGCGTTGGCTGTTGACTTGCCATGATCGTGTCAATGGTGACGAATTGAAACTAACGCAGGAGTTCATCGCCGAGATGCTCGGCACGCGTCGTTCCGGGCGTAAGCGAGGCCGCGATGCTGCTGCAAGGGGCCGGGTTTATTCGCTACTCGCGCGGGCACATCACGGTTCTTGATCGAGAAGGATTGGAGGAATTCGCCTGCGAGTGTTATGCGACAGTAAAAGTAGAGTTTGATCGCCTGCTTGGCGAGTAGAGATTAGGCAGCGCGCAGTTACGAGGCCGGATCAACAAAGCGCGGCGGAGAGGCATGCTTGACTGACTTGGCTAGCCCCAATAGTTGCAGTCCGCGAATGCCCCACCAGTTGAAATCAATCTCATACCACTTCAGACCGTGACGAGCCGAAGTTGGATAGGCATGGTGATTGTTGTGCCAGCCTTCGCCGAAGGTCAGCATCGCGACCCACCAACTGTTGCGCGAGTCTTCACCAGTTTCGAAGCGCTTTGTTCCCCACAAATGCGTGGCTGAGTTCACCAGCCAGGTGGCTTGCAGTCCCAGCGTCACGCGCAAGAACACGCTCCACATCATCACTCCCCAGCCGCCAACAAATAGCAGCACCAGCGCCAAACAGATCAACGGCACCGGGTAGTAGCGACTGAGCCAGACGTAGAAGCGATCTTTACTGAGATCGGGAGCATAACGCGCGATCACGTGGGCTTCGTGGTTCTGCGCGGTGCCGCGCAAAATCCAGCCAACGTGCGACCAGAGCCTACCGTCGCGCGGCGTGTGCGGGTCGCCATTGCGATCAGTATGCGCGTGATGAATGCGATGCGTGGTGGTCCATTCTATTGGACCACCCTGTAATGCAAGCGAGCCACAAAGCACCAGAAAATATTCAAGAGCTTTGGGGACTTTATAACCGCGGTGCGTTATCAACCGATGGTAACCCATGCCGATGCCAAGGCTGCCGGCGATCCAATAAAGCACAACTGCGCAAACGATCGCCTGCCAGTTCCACATGAAAAGCGCTGCCACCGCGGCGAGATGGAACGCAGTCAGAAAAGTGCCCAAGCCCCAATTGATAGCTTGAGGTGTCGGTTGCATCACTTCACTTTCCTGAATGCTCTGCAATTCAATCCTCCGCAGGGGCTCGCCCTGTGTTATCTGGCTCGGCGCGGCCGAAAGGACCGCGTGCCAAAGTTCGCCGCTCTACGGCCAACAAAAGAAGGCGCCTTGCTCGGTCTTATGGCTGCCGAATGCGTGCCTCCAAATGCCGGCATGACGACACGCTTGATCGTCTGGCCAGTCAAACGTTCGATGCCGTGCATGGAGAGTTCTTCAGCTGGCGTCACCAATGTAATCGCGCGACCGGGTTTTCCAGCGCGGCCACTGCGGCCAATGCGATGTACGTAGTCTTCTGGAGCCATCGGCACATCATAGTTAATGACGTGTGAAATCGCATCCACGTCGATGCCGCGAGCCGCAATGTCGGTAGCCACCATCACACGCGTTCGTCCGCCCTTGAAATCACGCAACGCGGCCTCGCGCTGCGGTTGCGTGCGATCGGCATGAATACGATTCACGCTGTGCTCGCGAGCGCGCAAAATATGAGAAAGCCGTTCAGCACCACGTCGTGTGCGCGTGAACACCAGCACACGTTCAAATGGCTCTCGTTCTTTTTCAAGCAACTCCAGCAGCAGAGTAGTCTTTGATTCTGCGGCGACTGGATAGGCGAATTGGGCGACAGTTTTCGCTGCGCGTCCGCGCCTGCTGATCTCAATGAGTTTGGGATCACGCAATGTCGTGCGCGCAATCTTCTCAATTGATGGCGACATCGTTGCTGAGAACAGCAATGTCTGCCGCGTGCTGGGAACTTTTTCGAGTATGCGTCGAATCGAAGGCCAGAAGCCCATGTCGAGCATGCGATCGGCCTCATCAAGCACAAGCACTTCAACGCGCGACAAATCAATCGATTCGCGTTGCATATGGTCGAGTAAACGACCGGGAGTGGCGATTAGTACGCCTGCGCCGCGGCGCAACGCGTCGCGTTGCCGCTGCATGCTTGCTCCGCCGATGATCGCGGCGCAGCGCGGGCTATTCTTTAAAGCAAAGTCACGATAGGCACTTTCAGTTTGCAATGCTAGTTCGCGGGTTGGCGCGATGATCAAAACGCGGATGCCAGGGAATGACTTCGTCATATTCAATCGCTGGATAATTGGAAGCAAAAAAGCGGCCGTTTTTCCAGTGCCGGTTTCAGCGCAGCCGATCATGTCGGCGCCGCTTAGCACGATCGGAATCGCGCTGGTTTGTATAGGTGTAGGTTTGGTGTACCCAAGGGCCGCGCACGCGCGCACCAACTCAGGTAAAAGGTTTAGTTCTGTGAAGCTCATCTGTTCTTTCCGCGCGCTCTAATTGGCGCGCAATCTGTTTAAAAAAATAAACGCCCCGGGCGAACCGTTTTTGATTGTCCGGGGCGCTTCTCTCAAAGCCGGCAAGAAATAACTTACCAGCGCGGCGCGCGATCGTTGCGACTGCCAAAGTCGCGGTTGCCGCCACCACCACCACCACGATTGCCGCCGCCGAAGCCACGGGGCTCGCGAGGTTTCGCCTCGTTAACGTTCAGGTTGCGGCCATTGAATTCCTTGCCATTGAACTGTGCAATGGCGGCCGTCGCCTCTTCCTTACTGGACATTTCGACGAAGCCAAAGCCGCGTGACCGTCCGGTGTCGCGGTCTTCCACGACGCTCGCTGATTCAACCGTGCCCGCCTGCGCGAAAAGCTCTTGCAGTTGTTGGCTGTTGGTTTGGAAAGCGAGGTTTCCAACGTAAAGTTTCATAGACATGTAGATATACCTTTCCCCTTTTAGGGAATAAAGAGAAGCGGCGAAACGGATTGGCTTCGGTGAAACGGTAGCAGTCGAAGGACCAGGATCGGATGCTCTAACGAGCGGCTTCTGAAGTGAAATCAGCCTGCTCTCGAACTATCCAAAACGCCGGCGCTGTGTTGTTTTTTGCGCGGGGCGCATCACCGTCGATGCGCGAGAGAAGGATTAACGACAGCTAAGATGCCCTATTTATGGCCTAAGTTGCAAGTCTTTCAGCACGAACGGCGAATTTCCCTTTATAAACACGGAAAAAGCCCTGGCGATATTGTTGACGGTCTATCGGTGCGCTTATCCTTTCTGATTTCAGGAGAACTGACCCCTCCCCAGAAACTTTTACCCCAAAACGCCCACCGCGCCACACGTAATCGTCGTTCGCTCCGGTCCTCTTTGTTAGCTTCGACTGGCCACCGCACGAAACCTTCGTGAAACTTGATATTTCGGAAGCAGGTAACAACAGCCCGCGTTGGCACACTCGTTGCCAAAGAGCGCGACGGAGGCTCGCACATGAAAAAATTTCTTGCCACTCTTGTTTGCCTGATAGTTCTCAGCATGACCGCCCTGCCGGCTGAGGCGCAAACGCGCGGACGTTGTGCAAACCGGCAAACAACTTACTCTCGCTACAGTGACCGGTACAATCGGAACAACAGTTACGACCCGCAGTACGATAATACCGTCTATCGCAACGATCAGACTGTCTATCAAAGCAACAACTACGGTTATGACAACCGTTCGGTTTGGCAGAAGCACCAGGACAAGATCACCACAGCGGGGGGCGCAGTGGCCGGAGCCCTTCTTGGTGGCCTGATTGGCGGGAAAAAGGGCGCGATAATCGGGGCTGTTACCGGCGGCGCGGGTGCGGCAGTTTACACGTACAAGATTCGTGATCGTTACCGTCGCTACTAAGATGGTTTCCGACAAGCTCGGTTGCTGATTGAAAAGTTAGCAGCCTTGTTTGAGGCCCGGATGTGAAGGGGAGAGCACATCCGGGCCTCGGCATTTTTACAGGTAGGAAAGACTGATTTGACAGTTTGCACAAACACTCGGAATTCGCTTAACGTATTCGTTCTTTAACATTCCGAGTAAAGTCATTGCTTTTCCGGCTAACCCTCGATGAAGCACAACGGCGGCCGCGTGCGAAAACTCTTTCCGAAACTTTTACTGATCATTCTGGGATTTCTATTCGGCGCCGGCATTGCCGAGATAGCCTTGCGTCTGGCTGGCTATTCGTATCCGGAATTTTATGAGCTTGATCAAACACGCGGTTATGGTCTGCGTTCGGGTTCGCAAGGTTGGTATCGAAAGGAAGGCCGGTCGTATGTTCGCATCAATTCGGATGGTCTGCGCGATCAGGAACACTCGCCAATCAAACCCGCTAACACTTTGCGCATTGCGCTACTCGGCGACTCGTATGCGGAAGCTCTTGCCGTTCCCATCGAGCAGGCCTATTGGTCCGTAATGAAAAGCAAGCTGAATGAATGTGATGCTGCTTCAGGAAAAGCTATCGAGATCATTAATTTCGGTGTTTCCGGCTACGGCACCGCACAGGAACTTCTCACGCTGCGGGAGAAGGTCTGGAAATATTCGCCTGACGTGGTGATGCTTGCTGTGACGACCAATAACGATGTGGCTGACAACTCGCGAGCGCTGAAAAAAGTTGATGAAATACCGTATTTCATTTATCGCGACAGTCAACTGACCCTCGACAATTCTTTTCAGAGATCCCAAACATTTGTTCGGCGACAGTCCCGCCTCAATCGGTTTGGGCGCTGGCTGCGCGACCACTCGCGTGTAGTGCAAGCGGTAATCGAGGGACACCACGCCTTAAAGATTATGAGCGCATCATGGCGTGCGCGCTGGTCGCAAAGCGAACCGGCCACGCCGCCCCCCGCTTCGCCGGATCAAAAGCCTAATGTCTCGACAAATGTGGAGGAACTGGGAGTCGACAATCTGATCTATCGCGAACCCGAAAATGAGATTTGGAATGATGCATGGCGCGTCACCGAGGGTTTGATCACGGAAATGCGTGA
>Ga0184619_10000034_pt1 | contig 44680 bp, 48 predicted proteins | sample PLM0_60_b1_FD_133146 | JGI IMG/M metagenome (GOLD analysis project Ga0184619, IMG submission 133146) | Groundwater sediment microbial communities from an aquifer in East River, Colorado, USA - PLM0_60_b1 | ecosystem: Environmental > Terrestrial > Soil > Riparian zone | place: USA: East River...
TGCGGGCGCAAACAGAAGCAACGAAAGAAATCAGTTCTCCGCACCGGCAATACAATCCGAAGTTGGCGAGAATGAGCGATGGAAGTTGGATTGCGATTCTCGGCGATCCTGCCGATTTGGAACACTCAATTGTCGGTGTCGGGTATTCACCTGCGGAAGCTCTGGCTGCGTTCGATGGCATGTTCAAAGGCGATTTACCCGACAGCGTGGCGCATTGGTTAGCGGAACAAGAAGCAATGGCAATAACAGAAAAACAAAAACAAAATGAAGACAAATCCGTGGACGGAAAGCGAGATTCAACAACTGACAGAATTAAAAAAGCGAGGGCTATCCCTCGCAAAAATCGTAGAACTAATGGGCCGGACGCGGGAAGCAGTCCGAAGCAAACTCCGGGGCCTGAATCTCCCGAAGGGTCCGGCAGTTAAATACGACGTGGAATTGGGCGAGCCGGCATTCGGGTATCTGCCGTTGCAGGTTATTGACGGCTCGGATTGGGTCCGATTCGGACTCGTCTCCGACACGCATTTGTGTTGCAAGGAAGAACGACTCGACGTGTTACACGCAGCCTACGACGTATTCAAACAAGAAAAAATCTCTCAAGTTTTTCACGCCGGTAATCCGGTGGACGGATACGTTCAGCGCATCAACGGGGGTAGTGTAACCGAAACCACTATCGACGGGCAGGTTCAATATTTTATCGACTACTACCCGGCGAGAAAAGGAATTGTTACTAATTTTATCACCGGCGACGACCACGAATCGTGGTTCAAAGAAGGATTCAATTTTGGCGCTTATCTCGGCTACGTTGCGCGCGATCAAGGCAGAACAGACCTGAACTATATCGGGCACGTTGAAGCCGATGTTGAGGTTCAAGTTGCAGGGTGTAGCCGGAGCACTATCATCAAAATCCAACATCCCGGCGGCGGCTCGGCATACGCGCGAAGTTACGCCGGCCAGAAGCAGGTAGAATCGTTGCAAGGCGGAGAAAAGCCGAATATTCTTATTCAAGGACATTATCACGTCGCAAATTACATGGTCGAACGAAATATCCACGTTATCAATCTGCCGGGTATGCAAGATCAAACTATTTTCGCCCGCAAGAAGCGGTTGCGAATGGAAGTGGGGTTTGCGATTCTGGAATTTAAGGTTAATCCCGCGGACGGGTCAGTAACCCGATGCCGCGTGGAGTTTACGATGTTTTGGGACCGCGGCTATTACAAGCCTTTTCTCAAATCCGACGCAAAGATTCTGAAAGGTCACTTAATAATCAAAAAGTAAAAATATGCCCTATATCAATCCAAGCGCGAGAATCCAACTCACCTATGAAATTGACCAGCTTGTCAAAAAGCTTAGCACTCCGGGCGAAGTCAATTATGTATTTTCGAGCGTCATTTGGAGGCTATTCGACGCTCAGCCTTCATATGCCAAAGCTAACGAATTGTTGGGGGTGCTTGAGGCCGTGAAGCAGGAGTTTTACAGACGTAAAGTTGCCCCCTATGAGGATGCAAAAATCAAAGAAAACGGAGATTTATGAAGTGTCCCAAATGTAACGAGTCAAGCGTAGACGGGTTATACGATGAAACTGATATTGACGACGATTATCAGCCTCGACTTTCCGCAATCGAGTGCAGTAATTGTGGAATTATCGGGGTCTGCCCGCACTGCGGAGCCTGGGATTTTGAGCCATGCCGGGCTTGGTGCGGCGATGCCGAAAATTATCTCACAAAACAGGTTTGAGTATCTGCCGGAGCAGTTGCCCGCCACCGGGCGATGACCCGCCAGTTGGCGCGCTCGGCTGGGCATTCATAATTCTAGCCTTCTGAGTCGCGCGCTGCGCGCTGGCAGGCTGGGGCCGAACGTTGCTAATTTGAGGCGGCGCTGGCACCGGAGAACCTTTCGGACCCGCCGGTAGCCCTTTGTGGGTCAGCACGGGGTTATTCAACCCGGCCTTCGAAACATCCGCAGATACTATATCGAACGGAGGCGCGACTTGTTCAAGTTGGCCGGCGGCGTCTGCAGCCTTGATTTCATCCCCCGAAATGTATAGCTGGTTGAAGGTAACTCCTAAATCCCCGCCGAGACTGCGATAAAACGCTAGGCCAGCGTCTTGCAGCGCTTTCTGGTTCTCTGCTATCAGCTTGCCTTCCGGGCGTTTTTCGAAATCTTTGATACTACCAGACAATGCCGGCGGCTGGCCGGCGAATAACGCCTGCATCGCAGGCATTTTGAGCACTTCTTCGGGCAGTTCACTAGAACTGGCTTGTTCACTGGCCGGTGAACTGGTAACCTCCGGGGCAGTCGGCTCGACCGGCGGTGGTGCAGCCTGGGGGGTATTCAAAGGTTCAACGAGTTCGTTTGCCATATATAGATAGTGTTATTTTTGCCTCGGTTCGACAAGGTCACGTTTGTAAAATTGCTGTTTATGTTCCGGGTGCTTTTTCAAAAAAACTTCATCTTTCGGGTTAGGTTCAAGATATTGTTCCGGCGTGTAACTTTTCTTGGACCCCGAATATTCTGTTCCTGGTTCAAATTGTTCAAAAGTTGGGTCAACCTTTGTTCCGTCTGACAGTTCTATCCAAGTATGTTGAAGTTTAAAATCTTCTTCCGGCTGTTTTACATAGCCTTCAATAATTTTAAAATCTTTAATTCCTGCGTCCAATAAAGTCTTTGTTGCATCGCCTGCAAAAAATCTGCATGATCCAGACGCATCGCAATGAATACTATCCTCGATTTTATCCAGGATTTCCTGCATTCCTTTTGGATGAAATTGCGCGCCGATTTCAGTCTGCGGTAACTCGGAAAAAGTCTCGAATACTTTGTCCATTTTCTCTTTGGTCGTATCTAGTTCGAAAATATTTTCGTTGAACGATTTTTGGACCTTGTTAATCCCGTCGTCAAACAAATTCACGCGAAATTTGTAAACGTCGTCAATATTACGTTCAATCAAGTCCTCAACAATTGGCCGGAGATTCTTCCAATCCTTTTGTCGTGCTTCAACCGTCAACGTTCCGTTAACCATATTCACGCGCGAAAATCCTTTCTTCAATGCGGATTCACGAACGCCTTCTGCATCGCCGCCTTTGAACGCGGGCACCTTGAGCCCATATTTTTCCTGCACCGCCTTGTTCTGGTCGAGCCAATCGTGGTGCCACACTGAACCGAGCTGCTCAACTTCACCACCCGGCAATATCCAAGCCTTTGACAATTGGGCAGACGTAAATTTTAACGGATCGGGTTTCTTTTTCTTTGGTTGAAACATAGCCTTTCGCCCGGCGGCGCGTTCTGTTTCCCATTGTTCCGGCGTTGGTAGCTCCGTGATTACCTTGTAACCTTCTTCTTGCAATCTCGGTAAATACGTTGTGCTACGCTTCGCGTCGCCCTGGAACGGTAACCCTTCGGTCGGGGTAATCTGCGCAATGAATCCTTCATCCATCGGCGTCATGTCTTGGTATCCATCGAAAATCGCTGGGTATCGTTTGCCATCTGGACCTTCAATTTCGATTTTTCTTTTACCAGGAGTAAGTTCTCCTTCACCGACTCGTTTTGGCATGAAGCCGGCAGTCAGAGTTAGCACGTTGCCGCGGAACTGCGGCTGCTCCGGTGCAATTGCAACCTCTTTGATGTTTTCCGCATTCAACCGTTGCATCGCTTCGATTAATCCTGGCAGTTTAATTCCGGCCTGTTCGATTGCCGCTCGCACCGGGTTAACTTCGAGTATCTCGCGGCCTGCAATACCAAGTTTTTCTGCTGATTTTCCGGCAAAAGGTGCCCTCGGCTCAACCGGAACGGAAATTCGACCGGGCAACGTGGCGGCACTGACTTCCTGGCCGGCAATTGATAACGGTAGCTTGCCGCCGGTAATTCTCGGCGTCTCCGGCAGTGGCATCCCGAACAGCAGGTTAATAAAATCCGCCTTGCGCTGATCTAACGGGACCGCTTCGCCTTCGATCTGCGGCTTGAAAAAACCTTTTTCCGCCATTTCCGCGGGAACAACGAGTGAACCACCAGCTCCAGTCCTGCCACCCATCTGATTTTTGACAAATGTCTGAGTATCTTCATATAGTTGTTTCCATCCTTCAGTTGTGAATGTTTTTGTAGTCCCATCAATGGGGTATGGTGAAAGTTCAGGTTTCGCCGCAAGTGATTGCGCGACTTTGTGCGCGTTGGCAGCAAATACTTCTGGTGCCCATCCAAGCACTTGCAACGTTCCGCCCGGCGTTCGTAGCACCCGCTCCGGGAAGAAATTCTTCGGCCAAAGTGCGCGGGCCGATTTTGGCGCGCCTTCCAATTCATGTCGGGCCTGTTCAATTTGCGTCCGGCGCGTTTTTCGGTTTGTGCCAAGTGCCCCCGCAGGCGCATCCTTTGCTGACGAGTAATCTATCACTACTCCGACTCGTTGTGCAATCGCGTCTGCTAACTCACCAAGCAATTCTTTCTGCGAACGTTGCCCGCGAATCGTAGGCTCCGCAGGCGCAGAATCAGCTATTGCTCGCGCTTCGTCTGCCACATCTTTCTGCGCTTCCGGCGTGGCCGGAATTCCGCCAGGCGTCGGTGCGGGTCTCGGCAATCCGGCGACTGGGCGAGCCGGCTGGATTACTGGTTTCTTTGCAGCCGCGGCTTCCGCGAACGGTTGCACTGCTGACCGAACAGCTTCGACAACCGGTTCCTTCAAGGCGGTTGACCCCGCGGTAACCCCGGCGTAAGGGTCTGCACCGCTCAGAATCATTAGTTTTGAAAGAACGCGGGCAATGTAACCCGGAAACTTCGCATCCTGAAGCAGCTCCGGGGTGCCGTGCTCAAGCACCGCACCGACGGTGTCGGCCAGAATTTCAGTAGCTGCGTATCGCTTTACAAGGTTGGCTTTTGTGGTATTGTCTAGAATTGCATCCCACGTCCCTTTGCTCGCCAGTTCCGGGTTAGCTTTTACTAACTCCGCTGCAACCGCGGGACCTTGGCCGGTAATTTCCAGCAAAAATTTTACCCAATCTTGTTTAAATGCAGCTTGCGCCTCCGGTGTGGTCGCCAGAGCCGACGCTTCTTCTCCTGCGCGTTGAATAACTTGTTCATCGCCGTAATGGTCAGTTACTTTCTTTAGTAATGTTTCATATTGATTCACGTCGAGAGCACTAAGGATTGGATGCCCAACTTCATGCGGCCCGGAGATCGGGTCGCGTATCAGATTTACTTTCTTGGTTCCACCGGCGTCCGTTTTTAATTCCGCTAATGTAGTGCCGTTAGCTGCGGCGTAATCGCGTGCTGAAACTGCATCCCAACCTTGGCCAATAAGAAAATCTTCGAATGCCTTCGGACCAGTAAATTGATAATATTCAGTATCAGCAGCTTCAGCTAAATCTCGCAATGCACCTATCCGGTCCCGCACTCCCGGTGAAGCAACTTTCATCGCTTCCGCATGGGCAGCGTCGAGTTTCTCAAAAGTCCCATACGATTTCTGCCAAGAACTGGACGTTCCCCAAGGTCGCTTCGCGATTTGTTGGCCTTGGGCAAATCCCCCGGCTGCCCGTATTAACCCGCCAACGCCTCCGAATGCAGTCGCCATAAACGACATATTTCGCGCATCTTCCGGCGTATCAGCGATTGCTGCAAGAAATGCAAGGTCCGCCGGCAAACCTTTCGCCATACCCGCGGTTACTATGCCGGGCACTTTGATTGCGTCCTGGATAGCGCGCGTCCACGTTCCGCCGGCTGCTCCCGGCGTTGCAATACCTTTTCCAAATTCTGCTATTTTCGGACCTGTTTTCTTTGCTATCCATCTTAAAATTGGGACTGCCAGAGCGCCAATATTTCCGTGTGCAACACTAACGGCGAGCCCAATATCAACCCCCGGTGCTCCCGATAACTTACCCCCTAATTCCATCAACTTACCAGTTGCTTGGACACCTTTTCCAATAATCCCGGTAGCAGTCGGTAGTTTTTCGAATCCTGCGGAAACTTTTTCACCAAAATCTACCGCCTTGGAAAGTAACGGCGACTCCGCGCGGGCTGTTACAAGATCGGTTGTCGCCTTTTCTGCGGCGGCAATATTTTCTGGACTCTTGATTTTTACCGCCAGTTTCTCGGCAGCTTTTTCTGTTCCTTTTAGTATCTGTAATTTTTGGATTGTCTTGACTGCGGCGGATTTACTGGCCGCGTATCCGACAACCTTGCCCGTTGTTGCATTCAGAATATGAAACCCACCAGAAAATGCCGCAAAAGTAAACGGATCGCCGTGGCTTGATTTTGTTATTTCTTCCGGGTCAAGCTTAACCCCGCTAGCTTTCAAATCCCGCAGTGTTTGGCCGCCGAAATATTTCGTCGATTCGCCTTCGCCATGAGCAATATTCGCAAACTGGTTTCGAATTTCAAGTTCCTTGTTGAAATGCTCTAGCGCGTCGGCATCAGTCCATTCTTCCACTGGCTTTGATATTCCTGTAAAACGTCCAAATTTTTCGTATCCCTTGCGAAACAAATCGGCGAACGTTGTCGCGGCGAGTTCCGTTCCGGCCATGACTTCACCCATTTCTTTCGCCCCGACTTTCATCGCTTCGCCCTCCGGCAAATAACCGGTTGCTTCGACTATTGGTGAAATTGCCGCGGTAAGCGATTTTCCCGTATATGTTCCCATGCCTGCAACCAACGTCGGCAGTGCGGTAATCACTGTTTTGAGCGGAATGTCCGACAATTTCCAACCCTGCTCAATCAAGATAGCCTCGGTTTTTGCAAGCTTAAGCCTGGATTCATCATCAAGTTTGTCCGGGTTTTCTTGCGCAAAAATGTAGGGACTCCATTTCCATTCAGTTGCGACGGCTGCTAAATCTTCTGGCCGTGACTGCCTGAAGGTATCAAAATCCATACTCGGCGGATCGTCCGGCCCGCGCGCTGGCGGTGTTGCTTTAGTTACCTGGAATTCGCCCCATTCTTGTTTAATTGCAGCCAAATCTTCCGGCGAACTAGCCGCAAAGGTAGCTTCATCCATCTGAAGTGGGCTTGTGTCGGCCATAGGACTAGTTAACTACGCCCGGCTGCCCCCGTATAATAATGAACATTACCTTTTTGATATTTCTTCGGCTCAACTACTAATTTTTGGAGTTGTTGGCCGCGCAATGCACTCTCCCGGCGTCGCTGTAAAACTTCAAGTGGCTGTTTAGTTTCAGTTGCCAAAGCTTGAAGTTGTTCCGGTGGAAAAAATGAAGCATTTTCTTTAGCCGGCGGCGCTAACTGCGTTGGAGGTTTTACCAACGTTAATGTCCCGTCAGCATTTTTGGAATAAACAGCCCCGGAAGCCCGCGTTAATTGTGCGACTGAGGCGGCTGAAGTACCACCTTCGACATTTTCCAGCCCCGCGTTTTTGGCTAACAGCTTCAGGTCTTCAGAGCCAGACCCACCTGCCGCTATGATCCCATCTATCCAAGAGTAATCTTTGTTCAATGTTCCGCGAATAATTTTTTTGTTCGCTTCGTTCATTTGCCCCCACATATAGAGGTATTTATTCCAAGTCGATTCGTCGTCGGTAAGTTTAGGAATTGTATCTTGCAAAAATTTAACGTCTTTGTCAGATAGATTACCTTTCATGGATTGGGCACCTTCCAGAATCTTCGTGCTTCGCAAAATATCCAAGTCACGCTGCCCTGTCCTTCGTTTTGTTTCATCTCCCATGCCAATTGTCGATCCGAGGTATGCTAATCCACGGCGGGCATCAGACCCAATCGCCGGACCAACCAAATTTAGGGCCTTAATAGCCTTGCTCGCCGACACTATACTGTCGCCAATTGCGTTAGCAGCGGCAAGTTCTTCGCCCATTTTTTTCTTATTTTCCGGCGTTATCGCGGGCTCCGGTGTCGTCGGAATATCGCCGAGAAAAAGAGCACCCGATGATGGGTCAGTTTGTCCTGCGACTTTAGTTGTGGCTGCCGGAGCGGCGACTGTTTGAGAAACAGGTGTAGTGGCAAAAGGCGGCGCGGTAGCGACAGGTGCAGGTGCGGTAGCGACAGGTGCAGGTGCGGTAGAAACGGCGGCGTTGTAATCGCTAGGCGTAGCAGCAGGTGCGGCAGCAGCAGGTGCGGCAGCAGCAGGTGCGGCAGCAGCAGGTACGGCAGCAGCAGGTGCGGCAACTGTCCCCGGAGACCCAGGAAAAATAAGCTCAACAGCAGCTCCTTTCCGAATTGTGTCGTTAACAACTTCCCCCCGATGATTTGTTGGGAAATTTTTTGTCCCATCAGGGCTTTTTACATTACCAACTACTTCCGCTCTTTTTTGAGCGGCTTCCCTTGCGGTTTGTTGAGCCGCAAGTTGGAAACCTATTTCCGCCATTTTAGGATAATCCGTCTTACCATCCGGCAGCTTTGGATTTTCCCCGCTATAACCGGACGCACGCGGAGCTAATGCGAGATAAAGCTTGGTGCCCTCTTTAACAGCCTCGCCGTGTTGTTCTAATTCAAGCGCGGATTGCGCAGTTACGCCAGCAAGTTGGGTTTGCGCTTGCCGGGATTGCACTGCTGCCGGCGACATTTTTTCAGCAAATTCAGCTTTTTTCTGCTCCCGTTCTTGTTGCTTGCTGATGATGTCTTCCGAGGTGATTTGTCCTTTTCTGAATGCGTCCGCCAACGAATCCACCGCGGACTGGTTCAGCACAGGATTGATGGGTCCGACGAGGTCGGCAGCCCGAATGTTACTTGGTCTTGCGTCGCCGGTTGGCATAATTTTAGAATGGCCAGAAAATTTTCTTTACCACGTTAGCAATTGTTTTTCCTGTTTTACCAGGGATGCCCCCTGACCATAGAAAATCACCAATACCAGGGCTGCCGCCCCCCAATGTTGGGGTTGTGGTTGGCGGAAGCGGCGGCGGTGCTAACCCAGGTAATTGAAACAACGTATCGATCAAACTTTGTCGGTATGCATTCTGTGTGTTAACGCCGCCGACTTTGGCGTGGTTACCGACTGCCGCAAGTGGTCCACCAGGAGTCCAACCGGAGATAACTTGTCCTGCGGTGCCGCCCACCGGTATTATCGGCGGCGTGGTATTCGGGTTAAACAAAGTTGTTCCCTGCGGCAGCAAACCCGCGGGTAACCCGCCATACTTGCCGGCGAGTCCAGTCAGAGCTGTCTGGCCGCCGGGTGAGAGTGAATAATTCGTGGGCAACGGCTGCCCCGCGTAGTTCGCTGGCAAAATATTACCCGGCGAAATACTATCTGCTGTCCATCCTGACGGTGTGTATGGCATGTTGTCTCCTAATTTTATCCGTAGCTAGAGCCCCCGCCGTAAGGCGCGGGAGAAAAATTTGTAAAACCTGAACTTGAGCCTGTATTACCGCCGCCCCAAAGTGACGATAATTTCGGCAATGAATTTGTAAGTAACGGCATCGCCGATCCGATTGCTTGATTCCAAATTTGTGAGTTAGCAAGGGCACCGCGGCTTGCGGCTTCCGCAGCAGCACGATCAAGTTGACCAGTCGCACCGACTCGTTGTAACCAGAGATTTGTAATATCTTCGCCGGTGAGTCCAGCTTGCGGGGTGAATGCTTCAATGTTTTTGATAGCATCTTGTGCTCCGCCGAGTTGGCCGAGTTGAACGTTTGCTAAACTTGGAAACAACTGTTGTAGAATATTCTGCCGAGACGTTTCAAGATTCTGCGCTTGATTCGCTAACCCTGCGGCTTGTTGCTGGCGCTGCTGTTTAAGTTGAAGTCCAGCGGAGCCGAGTAGCTCGCGCACGAGTTGACCGCCAATTCCGTGCGGGCTAGCCGCACCAGTAACCATGCCGCCCTGCTCAAGACCGGCTTTGACGAGTTCCGCTTGAACATCCGGCGGTAACGTTGCGCCTGCGTCGAGTTCTGACAACGCAGCATCGACCAGCCGGGATTTCACTTCATCCATCCCCGGTATGCCAGTTTCTGCTTCACGCGCGGCAACGCCGCCGAGCCGCATAGCATCGGAGTCTGCGCCAAGTCCCTTCAACCCTTCGAGTATTTTCGACTCCGCTTCGTAGCGCGCTTCTGCCAACTTCGGGTCAAGTTGTTCTTGCAACGCACGTTGATTCATCGCCCGCTCGGTATCTGCGATTAGTGCCTGTCTTTTGAGTTTATCCGGCTCTAGCTGTTCGAAAATCCAATCACGTTGCTGCTTCAGCGCCTCGATTTGCTTCTTTGTAATCTTTTCGTTCGACTTAGAAGTTATCACCGCGCCGACTACTGATCCTATAGCTGATAAAGCTTCGCCCAAGTGGCCCCCTTTCTCAAATTTTCTCCCGCCAAAAGCGGTTGTAGATTTGAATAATGAAAACAACATTTCTGTTGTTCTGCGTTTGTTAAATCGAACGAAGCGCACGGTCTAATATGGTCTATATGCCAGACTATTCCATGATTTTCCCACGACATTCCGTCACGAAATTGATTTTCTAAATGAGATTTCAAAAAAGCTATTGAGCAACCCAATAAAAATAACGCTTTATTTGTTTTTTTGGAATTTTGTGTTTTTAGTGTATCACGGAGACGCATTCGTAAAAGACGCCCTAGTCGGGATTGAGTATTTGTTTTATGTCTTTTTTGATACCATGCCCTTCCTTTTGCTTGATACCATTTCTGGTTTGATTCGATAACTTTTTCTGGATTTTCGAGTCGATATTTTGCAGCGTATGGGCGCTTTTTTTCTCTGTGTATTTCACTATATTTATTTGCCTCTTTTCTAGAACATGATTTGCATCTAGAATAATGCAAATAAAACTCACTCAAAAGTTTCATTTGTTTACAACGCCCGCATTTTTTTTCAACTGGCATTATCTACCCTTTTGAAAAATGATTCAGAGAATGGTTTGTATCCAAGCCTCGAATACAACCGGCGCATCGCATCTTGTTTGAATACCCGGTTATTGCCGCAGATTATCATGGCTACCTTCGCTTGCTTCGCGTCGTCCTCGAATTGTCGAAGAAGTTTCAAAGCTACATCTCCATTTCTATATTGTGGCGCAACTAACCACAAATATTCAAAGGCGAAAGTATTGCCATCGATCAAATCTATTGTATTGAAACTGAGCAAAAATCCTGCGGGGTCGCCGGAATTGCTGACGAGGCCGTATGCAGTTCCGATACCGCCGTTGATGAAGTTAATCCACGACGGAACAATCGTTTTCAAACTTACCTGCGAAAGCGGCGGTTCATGCTGTGCAACTACCCGCGCAAGAAAGGTCGCTAAGTCTTCAGTAGCTATTCGGATTACATTCATAACGCCGGACCTTCCCAATCAACTCCCGCGGCACTCATTACTTCATCGCCGAGCCATTGCTGAACTGACCAGAAAGCGGCTCCTGTTTTGCCGGCGCACCCGGCGTGCCAGTCAGTCGATTGGATGCGAAAAAACGGACCGTTCTTCCTTTTGAATTGGTTGAACGCCCGAAGATAAATTTTCTCAGGGACGAGTGAGATAGCTTTCAAATTCTGCTCTGTTTCCTCCGCAGATGCGCCGGTTACGAATCGCAAGTCACCGGAAATATAAACTTCGTAAGCGTTAATATGCGGGTGTCGGTGCGCGACAAGCCGGGCCTCCGGTTGCGTAACAACGAATTCAACTTGAAAAGGGGCTTCCCGGTGGACTACTGTTGCCGTCAGGATGCCGTAGCTGCGATGCTCGATCATTTTCAATTCCGACATTGGCATCGCCAGAAAAGAATCGCGGTATTGTTCGAGTGTTTGCATGTTATAGTTTCACAAGACACCAAAGCGCCATAGTCGGAGGATATTTTTGAGCAGAAATCGGGTCGGTATCGAGTCCAACATCCTCGCCATAAATTTCAAATGCACCGCGCTCCGGTATATCTGCGCCAACTGAAAGCACTTTCTCCGGCGATGATCCGCTGTCCTTGGTTGCTTGAGAAAAATATCTGCCACGAAATGCAATATTATCCGCTCCCATCACGTCCCAGCCGGGGTTAATTTTCAATGCCTCCAATAAAGTTTCAAAAGCTACAAACTTAACATCGCCTTTTACACCGGAAACTGTTCGCCAAGCATCCCGCTCCCACCAGATCAGAACTTCAATCGTGGTGTCATAGAACTGCTGCAAATTCGCTGCTGCTGCGGGGCGGTTACTCGTCGGCCCGCTGGTAACGATGCCGACATACGGTACCCAGCCCCCGCCGTTGTGCACAAACCAACCAACTGGGTTTCCGGGACTCGGATCGGCTTCGGAAGGGTCTTTGCTCGTGACCAGCCAAACCGGCGGTTGCGCGCTCGCAGGCGTAGTTGATCCGATATGGAACCACTGCGTTTCTGACTCTGAGATGTCAAGCGGAACGTAACGTTTGATATCCTCGTCGAAGACCCACCATTGCGTGCCACCCTTCAGCCACGGCCCGACATTTGAAGTTGGCTCAATGTCACCAATGAAGATGAAGTTAGTTCCAGTAGGTGAGACTATCCGCATTCGCCTTACCATGACCTGAGAAAATTCATCCGGCGTGCCTTTGAACGTGGCCGGGATTCTCGCCATTTCTATGAGCAAATTGGTTCTTTGGAGCGCCATATCTGATTAGGTATTGTTAATCAAAATCAAAGTTAGGTTAACATACACTTCAGTGTCATTGTCAGAAACAAATGACGCAGAAATACGAATATCTGATTTCTCCGGCACCAGCAGCGGGTGCGCAAAGATACGCTGATAGTTTGGGTTACTATCCAGCAACGAAAATACCGCCCGTCCAATATCTGCTTGACCGACTACGTTGAAATGAAGCTTCAGTCCTGCGAAATCACCGTTGCCGGGCCGGATAATCTGAAATTCGCAGTGTGTAATGAATGCCGTTTTATTTGCCGGCACTGTGTAAATTGCTTTCTGGCTTGCGCCACCGCCGGCACCGATTATCGCCTGTATTGCGCCGCCGCCGGCAACCCGCAAAACAATTTTTCCGATGTTAACTTTGTGCGATCCGACATTCAAACCGAACAGTGTGTTAATACGAAAATACTGATTTACTAATGTAACCGGCGTAGTTCCACTCAGTACAACGTCTTCTGTAATTTCATCATACGCTGAATTCAGCCCGACAACTCGAACTGCGCGCAATCCAGTGCCGGAAGCGGAATCGTCGGCGTTATTTGATGCAACTTCCAATGTTCGATCCGTAGTTTGAAATGGATAATTTCCGCCTTCTTCCCAAATATCTTCCGGCGTGAGACCAACGTCGATGTCAGGATTGTATCCGACAATCTGAACTACAGTTGAGCCCGGAACGATGCCCCTCGACAACGACAGCGCCTGGTGTGTATACCGAACCGCTTCGTTGAGTTCGGAAAGCAACCCCAGCATAGACGCATTTGTGATATCTTTTGCTGTCTTCGCTTCAAGCGAGTTTGCTGAATTTTGGGCCGCGATTGCGGTAGCTTGCGCAGACAGTGCCGCGTTCTGTGCTGAGTTTGCCGCACTCAGCGCTGCGAGTCTTACTGCTTCTAGTTGTTCTTCTTGTGTTGGCATGGCTGGTTATCCTATCGGTTAAAAGTGTGTAATTTCAGTGTTTTCGTCAAGGTTGTAAAGCCGCTACAATCGTTACCGAAGCACGAGTATCGCATCCGGCGATTCGGGAGTAAGTTCCCACCGGCGTATCGGAGTCGCCCGGCGCGTCCTTTGTTCCCTGCCAAACGATGCCATCTCCGGGGAACGGTTGATCGCACTCAATTGTCAGCCCCCAAGGGTCAGGAGGATTTGTTTTAGAAAGAAAGGCAAAATGCAAAGTTTTTCCACCGTTGAACGTGGTGCCGAGATAACCCGCCTGGAAGGCCTCCCATTGACACGCGCCGAAAGGGAAAACTGTTTTTCTAAAAACACCGTCCCACGGTGTTCCGGGGGCCACAAAACAATCGCCGCATCCGGCGAAATAGTTATCGTTGTATTCGAAGATTGCTGGGCGAACACGCTGGTCGGGGTCGGAGAATCCACAACGTTGCAACTCTGGACTGCCGCCCCCGCTGCTCGGAGTAGTGAATAATTCGTCCGCGCCGAAGACCGTCCCGGAGACATTTTCTGCAACGGCTTGGAAATGATACGTCGTGCTTGGGTCCAGACCAGTTATCGACTCGGAGAACGGGATTAAATCAGTCCCGGAGCCGACATTCTGTGCAACTGTAGTGTTGCCGTAACCATCCGTGAGTCCCCAGCGAAACCATGCGCTTGTTTGCGAGCCCGCGGGCCTTACTTTTCCATTCAGTGTTGCACTACTCATGGGCAGCTAGTAAAATATCCGAACCAATGATTGTGGCCTGGGTTGCCTTCGGAGCCGTCAGCAAAAATACTAAGAGAAACAGTAATCGTCTCCTCCCCTGCTGAAGCCGGCACCGTAAATGGTTGATCAAAAACCCCGGCGGAAGAATCAAATCTTTCATTTAACAACTCCCCATCTACGCTGTGGGATACAATGATCCGAGAAATAGAAGCTTGAACCGGGTCGAAGACTTGGATATGCAAATTGCTAATAACACTCGGACCGGCGTAAGAAAAAGTTCCAATAACATCCACCCGCCGACTGCCACCAGTTTGGACACTTGCATCAACTTCTAAATCAAAACCTTCATTTTCTACGAATGCCCCGCTAGTTCCCCCAAAATCCGTATCTGTAATAGATGGGACCCCCCATACAATATTTTCGAAAATATTGGTGCAGCTACCGCCGGGGGTTGTAATATCAGTTGCTGAATCTGTTTCAACAAATAGCGATGGGGTTGTAGTCGTGCAAATTGGGTCGCTCAACTCAGTTTCGCCTTCCGGCGTGATGGCGGATATTCTGTAACATCCAGACTTAGGCAAAACAAAACACGGCTCCGGGCTGCATCCGTCTGCCGGTATACATTCTTCGAGAATAGTGAAAGAACCGGACTCACTTTCGGAGTAATAAATTGTGTAGCAAAGCGCGTCTGGAACGGGGCTCCAGGTGATGGTGGGAAATCCTCCGTCTGCCGGACCGAAAGCTACATTTAACACACTTTCTCTAATGAATATATCGCCGGTAAAAATAACCGGACCGCCGGTGCCGGAGAAAATTACTTCGCAAATCGGTGGGCTAACGTAATTCAATGCCGGGCGACGGAGAAAAAGAATGTCGTAGTTCATTGCTCACCGAACCCTTCACCAATGCTGAACACCGGTGGCAAAGAAATCCCTGTTTCAGTCTCGGCTTGCCGCACAGCGATACGTTCGGCGACACGGTCCGCGGCGTCCTGGCTGACAATACTCTCCGAGAATCCGACTCCGACAGCGGAAACGTTGTCTTGCGTTACAATCGCCGTTTTGTTCGCGGTAAAACGATTAATCGGATGCGCGGCGAGTTGCTCCGCGATAATTTTTTCATCATCGGAATGCACACCGGCTCCGTCGAATCGAACAGCATTGAATCCTTCTTCATTTTCACATGCGCGCGGGTCACCGGATAACTGTTCATCTGGTGAAAATAGCGCAAATGAACGAATATGCCGGATAGTCGCCGGGCCGTGCCCGACAATGAGTAACTGAAAGCTTTCTTCTACTCCGTCGTTTTTATCCGATTCAACCGGACACGATCCACTTTCCTGGTTCGGGCTTTGCTGGTTCAAGTCTTCCGTCCGGGCTACCCGAATCTGCGGTTTGAATGCAAATACATTCGTTGTAGCCGTAATTTCCCGGTCGAAGCTCAGACTGCCACGCTCGACAGAAATCCGTTTGGAAAGAATCCGCTGAAATTCTCCGCGCATGCCCGGCGCGACGAAAATTCCGAGGTCAAGATTTTCTTCAATTCCGGCCAACGCTACGTCGGCGAACAAAAATCTGCACGGAAACCCAGGTGCTTTCTTGGCTTCGCTGCTCTGCCCGAAGTAACCGCGCGTGAACGCCGCCCACATGATCGGACACCCGCTGTCAAGCCGTTCATCCAGAAAAGATTCCCAAAGACGGTTTTCTTCGTCTTCGTCTGTGCTGACGTGGTATATTCGCTCAGAGCCGGCAATGACGCCATAAATCCATTCAACCGGCCTCGTTCCGAGCCAGTATCCGTTCCACGTCGGACCGCCCGTATCGACAAGCGATTCCCAGCTTGCCGAGTTGAAACACCAGGTATGCTTATTGTAATTGTCTTCCGCCGGCATGCTGATAACGAGCCACTGTTTAAACGACCCCATCGCCGTCAAACTGAGATCATCGGCTAACAAGGTTTTGCTGACGATCATTTCGTTGTCACGAATCGGCGAGCGACTCGTTACATACTGGCTCGATGCCGAGTTGTAAAACGTAACGCCCTGCGGGGATAACCAAATCAACGTCCCGAAGTTCGAGGTAACCGCCCGGCTGCTGACACACCCAACTTGCAAAATTTCTCGTTGAAAACTGATGGTCTTTGGCCAGAGATTTCGATTACGAATGTCGGCTTGGATAACGGTCGTCTCGTCGGTTGTGAAAACAAGAAGTTGCGGCGCGTCGACACTCGGCGTTCGCACCATCGCCGTTACGTCGGATGAAAAATTGAACGATGACGTGCCTCCGAGATAAATTTGTTCAACGAAACTGAACGGATTAGAAATGTCGGAAGCGAAAACAGTCGGCCCGTCTGCGACCCAAAGTCGATCACCGATCCATTGCATCGGACCGCCGGTAGGTGTCTGAAATGGTATATCCCGAATATGGCCGGACTCCGAGCCATCATACCAACCGGGCGCGGTAAATCCTCCGTCTTGAATAAAAATCACCGCGCGCGGGGGTCGCACACGTATCCCGGAGGCGAGGTCTCCCGGCGTAATTCGCTCCGCGGATTGAATGGTTAACATCCAGAATACTTGCTTTGCATCCGGCGAAAATTGGAGGTTATCTATTTGAGAAAATTCTTTGAATGGATACGCCGCAACGTAAATTTTACCATCAACTGCGACCAGCATTTCCTCGAAACCGATTAACGGACGAAAAATAGCTGCGCCTTGCAAATTTCCTTTCGGAAGCAAGGCAACACACCTGTGGCCGGGCCGACAACTCGGCACGCCGGCAATCGTGATTATGTTAATGCCGGACCAGAGATACCCAACGGGAAGTTGGGTCGGTTCCATTGAACTGTTGGTCCCTTTGATCCAAGACGAATCCCAGTCTAGTAAACGTTCGGCCATAAGTTAAACTATGTCGGAGCACTCGTTCAAACGTTGACTGCCTGAAATAACCTGGATCGGCGCGTAAACCGGCGGCTCGGAAGAATTTTGCGCTTCAATTTCCAACCGGGCGGCGTCCGCCTCGTAGGCATGCGCTTCGGCGATTTGCAAATCAGAATAATGCTTCCGGGCTTGCATACCAATTAAAAACGCTAACCTGGATTTCAGAGGAACATGATCGTATCGGGAAGTAAAAATTGGGTTAGTTCTGCGGTATGCAATACGATACCATGACGATGCCCTATTAACTTTGATTCGCCGAAAACTTGGAATTGTTTCATCCGGCTCATATACGCCCAATGTTACCCCCGAAGTGCCGGACGAATCAATTGTTCCAAGCCGAATTGTGCCCGCTGTCCGTTCTTTAAACAACCCAGTAATGCGCGCAATCTCTGGCTGTTCGTTATCCGGCAGTGCATATCCGTATTGGGTCATCAACAGTATACCATTGAGCCAAGTTCCATTTTCGTTTCTCCTCAATACATTCCCGGATTTATCGTATCCATACACGATAAATTTCTTCCCGTTGTCGTCCGGCGTCTGTAAGTGTACGACAATTTTTGCAGGGGTTATCAAATCGCGATATACCGGATGCCCGCCGCCTCCGTCCATCCAAGAAAACCCACACGGAGTGCAGCAACTTCCGAGTCCGTTTAAGTGAAATTCAAACGTCCGATCAAATCCGAGACTCGGCTGCCCGCCGATATTAACGCTTAACACAACCTCGCACTCGCGCGGAAGTGTTATACATTGCCGCCCGCAACACTTCGACTGACAGTTACCGGAGTCCTGACAAGAACAACCACATGAACAAATATCCAGGTATGCTTTGAAAGCATCAAAGTCACCTTTATTTGCGACCATCGTTACAACATCGCCACACCACGCTAGGAACTTGGGCTCACTACAAACTCCTATAATTTTCTTAGCCTCATCAGCGATTGAATCAATAGTGAACATGACTCAATATCCTTCGTCGGAATTCTTTTTCTTCAACTTGGATTTTTCAGCCGCTAACTTGTCGAGTGCGTCGCCGGCTTCATCGTGACTTTTCGTCGGAGATTCGTCTTCCGACTCCGATTCCTCGGCAGAAATAATTTTCTGAATCTCAAGCGTGCACTCATAAACTTTTTTGCTATCCGTTTCGCGCGTCGTGCTGGACACTTTTTTATATTTAACCGTCATTTCTCCCTCCGACGGGAATTCAGGTGGTTCGTCCTCGGTAAAATGGATCGTCGGGTAATACTTGCGCTTCTCCATCTCTTTGACAGAGATTGATCCCGGCATTCCTTTTTCTTCGAGGTCGATATTTAATTTCATAGTCTATTAATAGTGTTGATTTTACGACGCTACGTCAACTTATCTTAGCGTATCCGACCGCGAAAATATTTGCCAGAAAACTGGATTTATCCCATGCAAAATGCACCGCGTCGGGTGCCGGGGCCTCAGTAAACGCTACCGCGGTCAGAGTTGAGGTCAAATAACTTGATCCAAGCACAGTTACCGCGCCGGCCATCGTAGCAGCTTCAAGTGCTTGTTTCAGCAGTATCAGAGTTTTATCCGCCTGTGCCGTCGTCGCAGAGTTCCCGTATACAATCGCAGAAGCCCAATTCGGGGACCCCTTCGTTATTTCCAGCAATAACACATTTCGCGTTGCTACAGCAGCGGAAACGTTCCAGTTGTTCGGACCGGCGGCCTCAGTTAACGTCGCCCCGACTTTTTTGCAACTCGTAATTGAACTGGATTGCGAATAGTAAACCGGCGGTCCGGCGTTTCGCGTCCAGGTAGTCGCTTTGCTCAGGCAACCGAAAAAATTAGTTGTCGTGGATTTGAGGACGTGGTTTGCAGCAGCAGTCCCATTCAACACACCGAGATAAAATTTCGGAGTTCCTGCTGGTCCACTTCCGAGATCAGTAAAGTTAAACAGAATACCAAGCCGGATTACGTTCCAGGTCGATCCAATGGTGAATGTTCGCGCGCCACCGGAGTTGCTAAATTGCGGCCCGCGATCACCGGCAATCAATTCTACAATAGCTGTGCTCATAAATTTTTATGCGTCTGCGAAAACCCAATCACCAGTAAATCCGAGCCCGGTATTGAGTCCGGTGCCGTCAGTTGCGCCGAGTGCGTAACCGTCGAAATCTTCGAATCCTTGTAATCCGAATTCCGAAGTAGCAAACACCCAGCTCCCCGTTAGTCCGGTATTAACAGTGTCGTTCAGGCCGGAGCCATCTGTTTCGCCGAGTGCGTAGCCATCGAAAGTTTCTGCACCTTGCGGGCCGAACTCAGAGTCGCCCCATACCCACGCGCCGGACCAAGCAGTGCCGCCATTCAAAGTTTGGGTAATCGGATTCTGGACAAGGTAACCGTCGAAGGTATCACCACCGCCGCCAGCAATTCCGAACGCCGAAGGATCAGAGATTACGCCGATCAATGCTAAGTCAGTAAGAGTGAACGCTGGCATAAATTTATGGTTGCACCGCGTAAGCGGCTACAACGTTAGCATCAGCAGCGCCAAAGGCGGTAAGTGTAAGAATAGCCGTTTTGTTCGCCGCGATACTTGCCGGTGCTGCTGCCCCGACGAAAATCCATGCCGGGAACGTAAAGTTTCGAATCGAGCCGTCGGCAAGAATTTTCAATGATACGGATTTCCCGGCGGCTAGATTGCTGGTAGTGAATGTAATGTCACCAGTAAGCGCAATCGTTCGGAAACTGTTCAGATCAAAATTGATTGCCGTAGAGGCAGCGTAAGTAAGAACTGTCTGAGTAATAATTGCCCGGCTAACAGTAAGCTGGGTTGCGGATAAAGTCGTGGCAGATAAACTTGTCGTAGATACGTCCACAAACAAAGCGTTACCATTTGCATCAATTGAAGCATTTATCAAGCTGCTTGCAATCCAATTTACTCCGCCTTGAATCTCCAAAATTTTGGTAGTTCCATTCCATTTTAAAAATGCGTCAAATCCGATAGCCGCAGTCCCGGTAGCGAATGGAATAAGGCCGGTTGTATAAGAAGCAGAAGTTGCAAACTTTATTACCCCCGCGGTATTAATCAGCCCCGGCCCAATTGGAATATCGTTGCCGACTAAGCTACGAAATGCGGGCAACCCGGCAGATGAATCAGGAGCAGCTAGAACAGTATTTTGCGATTGAGAACCATAAGCTCCCGCCGGACCTACTGGACCAGTTGCACCAGGCGCGCCTGTTTCCCCAGTTGCACCGGTTGCGCCGGCTGCACCATCTGCACCTGCGGGACCAGTCGCGCCTACGTCTTCTTTTTTGACCCGGTGCACCCGGAATTCGCCACCGCCGATTGGAAGCGAGGTAAGTATCCAACCGGAATCTTCAACGGTATCTGAAATGGGTGTTTCGCTGACTTTCATATTAATCTACTGTGAAAAATTGCCCGTCATCGTCCCGTATTAAATCCCCGTTATCTTCTTGCAACAACAAATTATCCGGGTTGCTGACGATAAGCACGTAGTCCGGCGCGCCGATTGTCTTCGTTCCGCACTCAATTGCCTCGCATTGCCGCACGATTGCATCGTTCAAATTTTTCAGAACGGGAGTGCATCCACCGCGAGAATCGATGAATTTTTCGCAACTCATAAATGTTAATATGCAGTCACTTCCGCCCAGCCAACTTCAACCTGTAAAATACCAGTTCCCGCGGCAGCCCAAGCTGCACGATTACGAATCACAAAACCTTCGTTTTGCGTAAGTGTAAGCGGGTATCCGTCGGATACGTTCGGATTGTAAATCAACATTGCAGGCGGACCTTGGTTAGCGTATTCCGTCCCCCCCGCTGCATTAACAATGTTCGGGTCGCCGATACACATGTTCGTCGCGTTGGCGTCTTGAGTAGCTGTCTGCCCTGTCATGCCGACTGTGGTTGCAATAACGAGATCGGCAGCGCCGAGAACGCTGGAAGCGAACGAAGACCGCAGCTTACTTGGCGTTAAGTTCGTTTTGTTCGTGGTATATTGCACTGTATGCCCGGTGTTTCTGAACAAATCAAATCCGAAGTCTGTAACTGTCGGTGTCGTGAATGCCGCAAGAGTTTGAAACTGCGCCCGAATGTAATGAATTACAATCAGAGTAGTCGCGTGCGGGTTACGCAACGAGAATAAATGCCCGACAGTCGCGCTGCCTGCGCCGAGTGCGGCAGCAAGAGTTCCTGTAACCGCAGCTACACGAAAATAGCCACCGCCGGTTACGTCGATTGGCTTCGTGATTACGTGAACGCCTTTTTGTGCTACCGCGCCGACTCCGGCGATATTTGCTGCTACGTTGGGGTCATTGATTGTGGCCACAGTTTTCCTTTATTGACTTCGTTTGGCATACGATCTTTGTTTTATTGCGCGAATCTTTTCACGATTAGCTGCGTTGTAAGTCCTCTGATATGCAGCTAATTTTGCCAATGTTTCTTTTGTCTTCATATTTCAACCAGAGACTAAATATCCGAAAGCATAGGTTCCAACTACTACCCCCGGAGAATTCCAATACACCCGGATTGTAGTCGCGTCGAATACATAACCCGTTAGCTGGATATTATCCATCTCAAATTCATCGCGCGCGTTGCCTTTCGATGCAATCTGAGCCGCGGTTTGAATAACTTCCACAACTTTACCCGATGTTAACCCGGATAGCCCCGTAATGTCGAAAGTCCCGGACCTGCACGATACGCCGAGGTCGCGGGTAAAATTTGTGTATACAACTCCACCGCCTGGACCGCCGGAGCCCGGCGCAATCGTCGCGGAAATTGTATCGCCGGAAGCAAATTGCTTGATCCGACCGCCTTCTAACTTCAGTGGAAGTTTGTCTGCCATTACGCAATCTCAGTGTATAACTGCTCGTTGGTGAACACCATGCTGGTGGTCAGAGTCGCCCGTCCCAACGGCTGGACAATATTTCCGGTAGCCGACGGCGCAGTCGTAGTTACCCCGCCAGGAGTTGTTGAGAGAAAATAATCAGAGCCGATGGTTAGCCCTGTCAGCGCGGTATTCGTGGTTGAGATACGATAAACCGTCGCGTTTGCCGGCGCTGTTACGTTGGCCAGCACGAATCCGTGCGCGGTTTTCGCGTTAGTTGTTGCATCTGCCTTGCGCGCCTTTGCCACCGCGGAATCCAGAAAAATATTCACGAATTCCCCGGCGGTTAAATTTTCAAACGACGCGACGACTGTTACTTCGGCTGCGACACCTGCGGGCAGAATCGACACGTCCAGTTTCCCGGCGGCATCGAGTGCCACGATTTTATTTGCATCACCTGCCCCCGCGGAGGTTACTGTTGCGATTACTTCCTTGATTTTTCCCGCGGTTAAACTGAGATATTTATTTGCGGCCATCTGATTTTCCTTTTGTTATACTTGCATTACTGATTCTGAAAATTCAACTACCAAAATATCTGCTGTCCGCGCCGTTCCGACCCGTAAAAAAATCCCTGTTGCCGGAGGCGTAGTGACCAGACTCCCGCTCGCAGTCCCAGCGTAATAAATTTGGCCGGTGGTAAACGATCCCGCAGATTGTAGCTCACCGGAAATCACCGCTGATACCTGTTCCCCGGCAAGAACACTTGTCTTGGAAACCGCTATTGCGTTGCCAATGATCCCTTCAACGCTTTGCGTGAATAATTTTGCAGACCCGGCGTCCATCATAATTAGCCGCGGGCTGCCAATTATTTCTCCTGCCGTCCATGATACGTCGCCACCGGGGCCGGCAGCTCCCGCGGGTCCGGCAGCGCCTGCGGGTCCACCTGGCCCCGCTGATCCAGTAGCTCCCGGCGGGCCGGCGGCACCACCGCTGTCGTCTACCCACTTCGCATCGAAGTCTATTTTTGAGGCTTTAATCAGCTTTTGAGCTACTTCCCCGCCAAGCGGCAGCCCGCCTTCGATTGGTTCCGGCGGTGGCATCACCCCGAAAAACAATTGCCGGGAAATTCTGGATTTGGAAAGTATAACGGCCATAGTTATGCTAGTTTCGTAAACGAAATCGTAGTGTGAGCTGCGACGACTGCAATTACCCCCGGACTAGTCGCGCGACCGAGCACGATCACAGGTGTCGAATTGCTGGCCGTGGTAAAAATCACGTTGATAAAAATCTGTCGGCGTTCTGTATTGATGAAATTCGACGTAGAATGCTCCGAGCCGGATATATCGGCGATAAGCAAATTATCCCGGAGTTTGCAGTCCGCTATATCCGACGTTGCTACACCAGCAAGCCCGACTAGGTCGATGACTGCTGTGATAAGATATGTTCCAGCGGTCGGAAGAAGCACCTCCGGGTCGGAAGTTATAAACCCTACCTGGGCGTACGCCCCAGTCAAATTGTAGTTTGTTCCAGCATTTGTGAAGTAAAACCCATTTGAGATCAACGGCGTAGTGCCTGCGGGACCGGTTGCTCCTGCGGGACCTTGCGGGCCCGCGGGACCGGCAACACCAGGATTAGAGATGCCAGAAGGAACCACCAATTTACCCGCAGAAACTATTGACCCCTCCGGGACATTCGGAAGCCCGCGGTTAAGAGTAAGAAATAGCACGCCGTTACCGTCGGTTCCAGTAACCGAATACCAGCCGGAGCCTGCGATAAAAACATCAAGCCCCGGTATAATTCCGGGATTGAACTGAGTTAACAGTTGGCCGTTCGGATTTGAGATACCCGGCTGTTCGAAACTCTGCAAAGTTACCGTGTAAGCGTTGCGCCCGTCTTCTCCGGCTTCGCCAGTTGCGCCCGCAGGACCAGTCAGTCCGATAATACCTTCTTCGAAAAGCCTGAGAAAATAACAAGCGAGTCCTTCATCAGACGCGCGGGGGTTATTCGTCAGCCCGGTATCGAGATTGCACGGCAACGACCAGCTAACGACGCCGTCAACTTCAGTCTTGATTACAGCACCGAAAAATTGGTCGGAGAAATTCTGAATCTGCGACGGCAATGATTCGCACGCCGCGGTATTCGACTGAGTTACTGCACAAGGATTCTCTGCGCAATGATTAACATTCGAATGGTTTTTTGTATTACAGCAACCCATAAAATTATGCCGGTGCAATCGTCGTTATAGTGCCGGAAGAACCACGCCATTTCAGCGCGCCGCCCTCTGCATAAAGCACGCCACCGCCTGTCGGATTTGTGCTTGGCACCGTTGCCGCGTTAACCAAACCAACTACCTTCGCTCCTGAACCAAATTCAGCCGCGGTTCCGATGCCAATATTTCCATTAGCGGCTATACGCAATCGCTCAACAAAAACAGTGGTGAATGTAACGACAGACCCGGAAGTATTGGCATTAAAATCCAACTGGGTCGCATCGCATCCGAAAGAAACCAAACTTGTATCCCAATTGAACAAAGCCCGGCGAACGCCGAGCCGGTGAAATTCAATGCGCGCATCAGAGGCCGCTGTGGTATTGAAAATCCCCATCCCCCCAGCCGGGCCATTATGTGTAAATTTCCCGACCTTGTCGATATTAAATTTGGTCACACCACTGATTTGAAAATCGGCGATCAAGCCCGCTCCGCTACCGGCAGTGGACAATATAGGATTGACCCTAAACCAAGTAAACGCAGCAGTTCCTGATTGATCTATCTGCCCCGCCAAGTCAACCCCAATTTGAGTTCCAGAACTACCATTAAGAGAATTTGCACCTATAGAAATTGTCCGGGCAACTCCAGTCCCGCCGCGGGTTGTATTCAACCGCAATGCATTACCGTTCCATTCAAGAATGCCGCGTTCGAAGTTAACCGTTTCATCGGCGGTATTGTAAATAGCGATTCCGGGCGGAACTCCCGCAGACCCAATAGAGAGCGCATGACTCGGCGTGTCAGTTCCGAGACCGAGTCTGTTGTTTATGTTGTCGTAGAAAAAATGCTCTGAATCGAATCCCATCGTTGTCGGACTCGTAGCAAATGGCACCGCTCCGGTAGTATACGGTCCGGTCTGCGCAAAACTTACGACATCGCCAAAAACGACAACGCCTTGTCCGCCTGTAACTGAAACGTCGATCCCGGCGGTAACGATCTGTTGGAGAATTTTTCGCAACAGGTTGTTATCTGTGTCGCCGGGCCGTGGAGTTGTGTCGTCGATTGCCATAAAATTAAGGATTAAGAACTGCTTCTGCCAAGTTAATGTTGATGCCGAGATCGATTATTGATTGTTCCGGGCTCGGAATATACACATTATTGCGTGTAGATGATTCGAAGTAAAATCCACCGGCACCATTGCTATCCGGGTAAGCATTCAGCAAAACATGCCGGGACGCATACGACCCAAAATAAAATCCAAGTCCGGTATTATTTTCAGACAGCGCATTCAAGAAAGTGTTCGACAATGCCCTTTCCAAATGAAATCCATTTACTTGATTAAGAATGGCGGCAGAATGGACTGCCGTGCCTGCGTTTGCATTGTAACTGCCAGAATGAAAATGAAATCCATTACGCACGTTAGCAATTGAATTTACCCGTTCGATATACCAAAGATTGGAATTTTCCGATCCATCTGTTCCGACCCGGATGCCGTCGCGGCCTTGGCGTATGACCATTAACCCGCAAAGCAAACAAAAACCAGCTTCAATAGAAATACCGTCGCCACCGTTGCCCGGTTGACCATCCAAACTCAAATCCTCGATTATCGCCCCCTTGTATGTAAGACGAACACCCGGCCCATTCAAACTGGCCGATTTTAACAACTTCGATGCGCCCGGCGCGGTATCATACCAAAGTTCCGCGGCCCCGGTGCCTTTCAGTTTAATTGTTTTGCCGACCACAATTGTGCTGCTGAATAAATAAGTTCCTCCAGGAAACAAAACTGTGCCGCCGACGGCGCAAGCCGCAATCGCAGCCAATATTGCACTTGTATCATCTTTGATTCCGTTGCCGGCGGCCCCGAAATCTTTTACGTTAACTGAACCCAAGTCTTTCAAAATTACCGGTATCTCTGCGGCCTTTTTCTTGAAATTGCGCCAGCCGACTCCAACATGTCTGTCAGAAAAATTCATACCCCCAAAAGAGTGCGCAACCACTTTTGCAAAAGTTTGTTATCAGAATCACCGGGCCGAGGAAAATTTGCGCCTGCACCACCGAGTCGGATAATAATCTTTCGAATCAGATTATTGTTGTTATCGCCGGGTTTCGGCTCGGTATCGTTAATCATGGTGCTATCTTTTATTAATCAGGCCGGTAGAGGATCACCCTACCGGCCCGATGTTCACCCACCCCTATTATCAAGCGCGTGCGCTTGATAAAGTGTTATTCGATGATACCGTCGCCGTCAAGGTCTTCGCAGACACCAATAGTCGTGAAACTATCAGCACCAGTGAAGCTGGACGAGGCCGCATCAGAGCAACTCACCAATCCGAGATCGGCTTGGCAACGCTGATACAGAATCGGGATAATCCACTGAGGACGCAGCGGCTTATACGCACGAGTAATCTGATACTTGTGCCAACCGAAGTCTCCCCACATATTACACCCGCTGTCGATGACGTAGTGCCATTCGAGTTCGCCCATGTGCAACTGCGGTGCGAATCGGAAACTGCCTTCGCCAACATACTTCTCAGGAACCTGACGTTCAAACGAGCCGTCAGCAATAAGAATCCCGACTTCGTAAGGAGCCGCGAGCCATGCCGGATTAGCCACCGCATACGCGGTATTCTTGGCCGGATTGCTGATAATCGTTACAGGGTCAACCAGCGCGAGCGTGCCGTCGGCGTTGAAGCCGGTTGCACGAAGCGGACGTTGATCCACACCGAATGCGATACCACGATACGCCGGAGACTGCTCGAAGCTGTAAGCCGTGAGGCTCACTTCGCCGAGTTTGTAGCCACCGGTCGTCAACGCGATCATTACATTCTGGACGCCGACTTCAGAGCGAAAATATTCGATCTGGTCCGAACCGCCGATGAATCGGAAGTGCGGCATGCCTTTATCCTGCGAATACCACTCACCAAGCAGAACTTCCTTCAAATAACGCGCAATGTAATGCAACGCCTTGAAGGTCATCGGGCCGGTAGGCAGCAACGGAGCGAATTGGACGCCCAGGTCTGTTTCCGAACCACCGGTAAACAAACTGTTGAAGTCGAAATTCGCATTCGCCGTGAACTTCGACGCGGAGCGCAGATAAAGCTGCGCGCGAATGTCCGCATTGATATACTGAGTAACAAGCTTCTTCAGCGAGTCCTCAGCCATTGTATAACTGCCCTTGAAGGCCGAATAGCCCTTTTTGACGCAGATATTCGGACCGCGCTCGCGTTTTGATTCGAGACGGACCGTGAAATCCACGGTGTCAGTTAACGACTGCGGGCCGAGGTGTCCGCAGAGTTCAGTATCGCAGAAAAACGTCGGAATGGCGAGACTGTCGCCGGGAGCCGCCTGCATTTGCACAATCGAGCGCTGAACGTCACTAGTTCCAGAAGGGAATACCCCGCCAGAAATCACGTTCATATAGACTGAATTAGCCGCAAGTGCTTTTGCGATTTGACCAACAATTCTGTTGGTATCTTTTGAAGCTAGATCGGAAATATCTCCCGGATCATCACATACATTAAGGGCCATAGAAAATTTTCTCCATCAGAGACTTACATAAACCGGCTCTCAATTACCGGACCTAGAAAAATTAATCCTCTAGGCAAGATTATGTTTTAGTCACTGTAGGCCAGCAGCGAATTAGGCCGTTTCCCCGGCGGGCAAGGGGAGCATTAGCCCGTCAATGAGAAAGTGCTGAGAAGAAAAAAACCGTCAAGTAGAAAATTTTCGAATATAAGAAGCCGCTTTCAAATCTGTTTCATCCCGCACTCTCCCCCCGTTTTCTGGCATCCCTACTCACTTGTTCTATCCGGTCGTCCTGATCGAAAATTTCCCCTACAAAATCACCATCCCCCGTAACATCACCGTCTGGAAATGGGACACTTCCGGGGTATTTGTCGCGTGAAAACGTGTCGTGCTGTAATACGTGGTCTGACACCTTCGGCCACACAATTTCTTCCAAAAATCGCTGGTCGTCCATCTTGTTATAAGTGGTTATCCGGCGGTCCCGGAACCAATTCACGGCCCATTGGTATAATTTTAGTTCCAGCGGACGACGCCATCCCCACAATCCCCCTGGAAAAAGAACGTGCGCCGGATAATCACGCATTATGTGAAATAACTTGCCTGAGTTAATCCACGCCTGAACCGCGTTAACTTCCCTGTTAGAAAATCGAGAATCAACGTCGCGGCAAAGCACGATATTAGCGTTGGGCCGGCTAACTGCGGCTAGTCTGCAAAACATTGGATTCGGAAACTGGCCTGCGGTTTGAATTACCTTTGCGCCGAGTTTTCTGAGTTCCGAAACGCAAGGATAAGGAACATCGTGGTTAACATAAAAAATTGCTTTGAACCCAGGATAGAATTGCTCGATTTGCTCCGCGTTCTTTATCGCGCCAACAAGATATTTCGGGTGCTTGCCGTAAAGCGAGAACGTGACGTAATTCATTCCGACAAAAAGTATTTATACGTTTCTTGCAAGGCGCACTTCAAATTGGTTTGGGGAAACCATCCAAGTTTGAAAATCTTAGAGTTGTCCAATATTTTTCTCGGAGTGCCGGCAGGTTTACTTGTATCAAATTTGATACGTCCGCTAAACTTGACCAACTCCTTGATAATGTAAGCTATCTCAGACACAGTTAACTCTAACCCACTACCGGTATTGATTGGCTCAGCGTCATTATACTCCCGCATGATTAACAAAAGCGCGCTAGCTAAATCGCGAGAATAAAGAAATTCCCGGCGCGCGGTTCCGTCGCCCCACACTTCGAATTCCGGCTCGTTATTAATCTTAGCTGCGTGCATCCGGGAAATCAGACCGGGGATAATATGGGCAGTCTGCCCATTAAAACTGTCAAAAGGGCCAAAGAGATTGCACGGCATCGCGCTCACAAAATTGCAACCACGTTCCGCGCGAAACCACTCGCACAACTTCACACCGGAAATCTTCGCAAGCGCGTATGCTTCGTTGGTTTTCTCCAATGACCCCGTAAGAAGATATTCTTCCTTTATCGGCTGCGGGCAGTCGCGGGGATAAATACAGTTCGATCCGAGAAACAACAATTTCTTCACCCCGTAATCCGCGGCGTTGGTGATTACGTTGGTTGTTATCGCCATATTTTCCAGGAAAAACTGCAACAGATTTTTGCTATTGTCGATAATCCCGCCTACACGCGCGGCTGCGAGAAAAACATACTCCGGCTCGTATACAGAAAAAAACCACTTAACCGCGACGGGATCGAGCAAATTTAGTTCGGAACGTGGTGGGCATAAAAGATTTGTGTATCCGTTGAGTTTGAGTTCACGGACAATGGCGCTACCAACCAGTCCGCGGCTGCCAGCGACGGAGATTTTTGAGTCCTTGTTCATAGCGGTCTTAATCTTTCAATCCACTCGTGTTTAGGCCAATGTCCTGCCGCGCGCATCGCGTAGCCGTAATGCACAAGCCGGGCAGTTTTCCATGATTCGTAATCGAACAGTGCACACCCGTTTTCTTTCACCAACCAATCCGGCTTCGGATACGTCTTCGTTTCGAACATGCGGACAAGCATACTCAAATCGTCGCAGTGCATCATATTCGCGGTATGATTAAAATCATGCTGATCCGGCCCCCAGTCTGCGAAAAGTTGTGCCATTTGGGCGAAGTGGTATTGCGTTCCGAGAACTGCGCCCATAAAAATTGTAGGCGGCGGATCGTCGCAAAAAATAATCATGCGGTCTGGTGCAGGATTGCGCGGCTCGAATCCATAATTTATTACGTCGTAATCCGTAAGCATACCGCCGCCCATTTGCGCAACGCCGAGCCACCTAAAGAAGCAAGCGCCGCAGTAATCGTTGCCATATTCCGCCGGAAGCGACCAGTATCTGTCTTTAAAAAATTGATACCTAGGATGTTGCCGGGCGACGGATTCGTCCAAAACAATCGGACTCCATCCGGCTTTCAACCAACTCCTGCGCCAAATATCTATCAAAGCCCGCTGGGAACGCTCGTCATAGAGCCCTGGAATATGAGAGTAGTATGTGAATACCGGCGGCTTCACAGACCCATTCTCCACTCGTCAGGATTGTTTTCGACAGACTCAAACAACGCTGCGCGCAATTTGTGTGGGTCTTCCAGCGAAGAACGAAATCGGACAAGAAATCTTTCAATCTCGTCTGAATTAACGTATTCATTGGTAAGTTTAAACAGTCGTTTCCCAGGGATTTCCTGAACGGGCCGGTCGAATAGTTCTTCCGTTATCTTCTCCCCCGGACCTGGTTGATCGATAACAATGCTACTGTCGGAAGAATAAAAATCTTTGATAAATTCTGCCAACTTGAGGATGTTGATAGCCGGCCCCATTTTCAATACGTAAGCCGCATTTGCTTGAAAAGCGCCGGCCTGAATTATCAACGCCGCGGCATTCGCGGGCGTGATGAAAAATCTCTCCATACCCGCATGCGTGACGCAAAGCGGCTTATTTTTCTTGGCACAATCTTCAAAAATTTGTGCTACGCTGCCGGACGAGCCAATGACGTTGCCAAGTCGGACAATATCGACACTAGAAAGCATATTTCTATACGCCGCGATATACTTTTCGCAAAATCGCTTTGTTGCCCCCATGACTGAACTGGGATTGACGGCTTTGTCTGTCGATACGAAGACAAAATCAGTCCGAACCGGGAGATTATCGAAAAGATTAATTGTCCCGAAAATATTATTCTTCACTGCCTCTGCTTCGAATTTCTCCATAAGCCCAACGTGCTTGTATGCGGCAGCATGAAATAGAATATCCGGCTTGTTGTCTTCCAGCACTTCTTTAACCCGTTCAGCATCGCGTATGTCGGCAATTTTAATTTCCAGCCGTGGGTGCCTCAACTTATTCCGAAGATTGAATAGCGGTTCTTCTGATCTGCCGACTGCTACAATTTGCCGCACCGGGTATTGAAGCAGACGGGCACAAATCTCGCTACCTATTGAGCCTCCTGCGCCGGTAACCACGACATATTTATCCGCCAACCAAGCAGCAACTTCAATTTTAACCGGGGGGTCGGAGATAAATACGGAGTAGTCTATCATAACAATTTCTTTCTGCTTAGTTCTAGCAACGAATCGTCTTTGCAGCCGTGGACCCACACAATGCCCTGTCGGATATATTCGTTCCAATCTGACTCTTTGCAATTGCCGGGATGCCGCCAATCGGAACGCACAAATGGAAAATTAACCCAACCTCTGGCCTTGAAGTCGTTGGCAAGCGCCCAATCCCAACCTACCGAATTACGAATATCTTGCACGTCGCGCGCGAGCCATCGAAGGAAACTTTCTTCGGCGGAAAAAAGAAAACAATCCCCATTAATATGTTCACGTTCGCCGGGCATCAACGCGCCCGCCGATGTTATCGGTTTGACTTTTCTGGCTTTGTCCCAGGCATTGTGGAAAATCGAGAGCCAATCGCGACAAAACGGCGCGCCGTCGGAGCCAAGCGTAAGAATGGCTTTATATCTCGGAATTTGGCCGGCGGAGATTTTGTTGTAAACAAAATCGAGCATCCCGAAAAAAACTCCGTTGCAACCGATTGGCCAACCAGTTCCCCGGCGTTTTGAAGTCCAAACGTGCGTATTAAACTTTCTAGCCACATTTTTAATTGTCTCTCTACTGTGGGAACAGTCAAACCGGGCTACGAAAAGAAAATCCGCTAGAGTAGAGTGCGTTGGCTCCAAGTCTGCTAATAACCGAGCAAGTTTCATGGCCTGCTTTTTATCGCCCTCCCAAAAGAGCAACGCAATCAAAATTTTATTACTGGGCTCTTTAATTTTTACCTCGCTCTTTTTTAAATTTCTCCAGCCTGAGCCGATTTGTCTGTCGGAGAAATTCATTTTTGGCTAGTGTTCAAAGGTCCCCACACGCACGCCCCAAGGTGCCCCGCTATAACCCCAAGGTCAACATGTGGCTGGTGTCCTGCTGCTGTCGCCCGGAGACATACCTGAACATCCTCGCCTATGCCGAGGCACGAGGTAGCTTTCGCGTTCACTTCAGCCGCCGTAAGCATTTCGTAAGCTTTAAAAGCCTTCTGCCCGTCCATTGGCCCAACAGAGAGCATGTCCTTCGTTTTTTTAATCCAATCCATCGCGGAATGCTCGCTCGAAGTGAACCATTGTCCTTTACCGCCATTTTTGGCGCGCGAAAGATTCGGAAAGGTCTTTTCAATGTCCTCAAAAACAGACCTGTGAAACAAGGCTGCTCCTGTGCCGACCCATTTTGTGGGTTTACAAATATCATGCGGTCCGCGGCGCACGAAGTCCGCTTCCTGTTTATTTGCCCCCTCACAAAATACAGGCATCCCGAATTTATGTTTTCCGAAGTAGGACACGCCGACTAATGTTTTGTTGTGAGACAACAACCTATCAATTACATTGAACGACGCAAATGGTTCCGGGTAATCTGGCCAACCGGTATACATTCTCCACCACTCTGCGTTGCCGAATGGTAAGATCATGTCGTCGTCCACCATAAAAACCCATTCTAAATTGGACGCCAGAAAATGATCTACAATTGCGTTTCTGGCGTGGCCGCAAAACGCATCCCCGTAGTTCAAGCTCAATGACACGCGGCGTTTATCGGCCAACTGAGCCACGACGAATGCCGTGATCGGGTGCGCCATCTTTTGCCAAGGCATCGCCAAAAGAATCTTTGTGTTATACGTCCGCAAATCCGCTGGCGGGTTAACAACTAAAGGCTCAAACGGAGACGTTCTGTCGGGCGTCAATGTTATCATGCGGCGGTCCCGGCTGCCCTAGCTCTTTCCTCAACCACCTGCTTGGCCAAGGCGTCGAGCGCATCGCCAGCCGGCGTAAGATCAATATCCTTTTTCTGCCGGGGCAGATTTCCAGAAGTCGGTGCGGCACTCTCGCGCATACGAGAAGTTCCCGCCGATTTAAGTCGGTCGAGTTTTTCCGTTAACTCCTTGATAGTCGCGTCTCGCTCTTTTAGGGTATCGTCCTTCTTTTTACCTGCGGTAAGTTCCGCTTCGTGGATACGTTGTAAATTGAAAAGTTGCGCCATGCCGGCGAGCATGAGAGCACGCATTTCCGGGCTATCATCTTTCAATGCAGCGTCAATTTGCTGTTTTGTTTGCGTCACAAATTCGTTGTGCGCTTTTACCGTGTTTTTCGCGGTTTCGTCGGCGTTATCGGCGGCTTTCTGAGGCTTGAACCAATCCAGTTTTCCTGTTAATTCGCCGAGATACTTCTCAGTTGCAGAATTGTGCCCGGAGGAAGCCTGCTCGAATGCCTTCTGGCGCTCCGTCATGTATTGACCAAGGTTTTCTTTGACGGACTTGATTGCGTTTTCTTTATTGAACTTCGACATTTCGATATCAGCGAGTTTCGATTCGATAAGCCGCTGTGTCGTCGGGTCTTTGATCGCATCGAAAATCTTCGTCATGTTTATGTGCTCTGGTCCGCCGTATTTCTTGATCTCTGCGATAACTTCGTCAGTGACTACTGAAGATTTCTTGAGTTGTGCGTAAATAAACTCTTGTGCGTTCAAAACTTCCTTGTCGAAAGTCTTAAATTTCGGGTCTGCGTCAACATCCAACTTCGCGCGCCATGCGCGCAGCTCGGAAACCTCTTTGTCCAACTCTGGCGGGATCGGATTCTTGAGTTTCTCATTGAGTTCAGCGATTGTCTTTTCAAACTCAGTGATTTTTTGATCGCGGGCGCTGATTTCTTGTGCGGCCTTGATTTTTACGGTCGAAAAGGCTTCCGATGACTTCGGAGAAGCATTCGCGGGCAGGCCGGGAGAATCTTTGAAGAATTCGTCGGCCTTTTTGCGATAAACTTCCGTTTGTTCCGCCTTTTTCTTGGTTTCTTCGGCTTCTTTTGCCGCTTTCTCCGCGGCTGCTTTGTTCTCAGGGGTCTCCGCGGCATCCTTTTCAGCTTTTTCCTTAGCGGCGGCCTCTGCGGCGGCAGTTTCGTCAGTTTTCTTCGACTTTTCAGCCGCAAGTTTGTCGAGTGCATCGCTAGCCCCGACCAATTCTTCCGGCTTGGTCACCTTTTCTGCGCCCTGCGCTTCAAGTGTTCGCTTGGTCTCGTCATTGTGCTTTTCCACGTCAGCGAAACCTTCGGGGGCGTCAATTTTTTTCGTTTCTTCGGGCATATTTTTAGAGGTTAGAGTTTCTTACCGTCGTTCCAGGCATTGTCATCGGCAAGGTCTGGAAAATTCGAAATAGACTTCTGCTCTGCCGGCGGATTCGCGAGTGTTAATAGTGCGCGGACAGCGGCCTGATAGCCAAGCAGCTCGCCGGACCGGATTAGAATACGATTAATTTCACCGCCGGCAATCAAAACTGGTGTTTCCTCCAATAATTTTGGAAGCAATCGTTGACCAGTTCGGGTGTTGAGAAATGCGCGCCAAGCGGCTACGTCTTCAGACGAAAATTCGGAGGGGTCGTTGGTGATTTCCATATCATAGGGGTGTTTGTTCTGGTTGGGCGGATAGTTCTTGAGATTGGGCGGCTAACTCTTGGGCTTTGGCGTCAAGTTCCTTTAATTTTGCAAGAGTCGGACCTACGTTCTTCACAAACTCTGCAATTTGCGCTAATTGTTCCTTCGGAGCGCCGGCAGCTTGCGCGCGATTGAAGTGCTCAGTTACGTGGGCAGCGATTACCTCAAACATATTTGTATCCGCTTGGCCCTGAAGAATAGCTGCTGCCGTTTGTTCAGCCACCGGAAGCAACACACTCAAATGAACTAAATGATTGTCGCGTGGACTGACCGGCACCGGTTGGGCTTGCTGCAAAAGTTGCAGTTCCATTTGCTGCAACCGAAGTTGTTCGGCCTGTTCAGTCGGATCATTTTCCGGCAGTAGCACGCGGTCTGCAAAATCCGCACCAATCTGAGCAGTGCAAGCCTCAACTTCAAGCTGTCGTTGGTTGTAAAGCGGATTTCCGCGCTTCTCTGAAGCCGCGGCGACGATAAGTTGCCGTTGAATTGGGGTTAAATCGCGAACTGTGCCGGCGACGGGCTGCTCCGCAAGTTCAGCAATTTCTTTTTTTGTCATCGTCTTGAGCAACTCTTTCTGCGCTTCCTTTGCGTCTTCATCAATTGTTTCCGGGTCACAAATCCTGCGCTGCATAGTTTGCACCATGTTCACGAACTGCTCAATAAACCGGGTAATCCGAACGTCTTTGCTTTCTTCCTCGCGCGCAGCAAGTAGATTCCAAGCTGCTGGCGAGCGCATAGCTTCCCCGCCTTGTGCCGCCATTTGCGGTGGGCTCACATTTCCGATTAGTTGATCCACAAGCGTTCCGAAGTATGCGTCAAGCTTGAGAAAAGGTTCAATATTACCGTCAACCTTTTGTTCAATCGGAGTCCAGCCCATTGGAATAATCATCGCCGCACCAACAACACTAAGTTTGAACTTATGAATATTTCGAATATCCCCTTGCCAAATAGTTTTGCCGCTCAACATTGCCCGGTCAACAATTTCATTACGTGTTCGATCCAACATTCCTGCCAATTCGTAAATGTCCCGGCCAATTCCTTTACTGCCCGTCATCGTTCCATTGCCCTTCTGGTATGCGAAAAATGAAAGACACGATTCCATTGACTCGAATCGGTCGTCCTTCGAAAAAATCTCCAATAACTCCGTTCCGGCTAGCTGATAGTGAGAAACCTTCCCGGTTACCTCGCGCGCGAGTAAGTGATAAACCGTAATCACGCTCGCGCCGGCCATGTAACTAGCGCCAACCGTCAGCTCCCGATTAGCGTTCTGATACCAGATTTCAGTTGTTCCGTTGACGCCAAGGTTATCTCTGATTTGATTCGGTGAGGCGGTGTTGATTACACAGATACTATTTTTGATATTGTATCCGACAGTGTCTGCGGCTTCTCTATCCTTGATTTTCTCGAAAAGTTCATGGGGAAGCAAAACCTCCTTCAGCACCGCTACCTGACAGAATCGCGATTCCTGCTTCGTCCCATCGGCAAGGAACGCTTCGTCGAACATGAACCGCTGTGGAAACCAAGTAAATTCGTCGAGCCACGCGACGACGGAACTCCCAAAAAGCGCGTTGTTAAACGCAATGTCTTCGAGTAACGTTTTCCACCCCTTGCGCGCCCGAATCGTCTTGGTGATGGTGTATTGAAACGTCTCAGATTTTTCTGTCGAGTTCTCCCACTTATCAGAGAGCCCGGCATTAGTAAAATATTTCAACCCATCAACCGCCTGCACAAACCTCGGCGCAACCTTTTCGATCATCAACGGCAACGGCTTGGTCGTAAAGTTGTTCTTCCATCCGAGCCCTTCGGATTCCAACTGTTTGTTGTCGTATGGCCGCTCTGCGTTGACCTTCGCCAGAATCCGGGAATTAACAATCGACCGCTTGCGACCCGCTTCAATAACGGTGTTAACGACGCTGCGCGCCATACACGCATCGCGAATAGATTTTTGGGCCGGCTTGCCTTTTTCGGATACGTCCGGGGACTGTATCAAGCCGCCTTGGGATTCGCCGGAGGGCGGTTGCGGCCAATTGGGGTCAGGTTTACATGATTCTGGCATACCTATTTAATAGTGCGCTTTTTGTCCCAAATACGCAACCACAAACGCTTTGGGCATCGTTCCGTGGTTAACATAGTTTTGGCGTCCACAAAACAAGTGCAGAGTCTGCATTGCCGCTCGTCGGTTAATTCACGACACTGTTCGCATGCGTTTAAACGTGCTTCTTGTTCGCCACCGGTCGTAATAATGCGGTATCCGAGCCACCGGGCATAAACGAGCCGGATCGAAGTCGCGAACGCACGAAAAGCTGACGAAAGTTTGATTATCGTGATCGTTTCCTCCAACAATGCGCCGGCAATTCAGGATTTTCTACCGTTACCCGGTCGAGCCAAACATCAACGCTGGGATCGGAGCCGAGAACGGCGCAGCCATGAAAAGTAATCCGTTCGTCAACCGGTTTTCCATCGAGCACAATCCGTCGCAATTCCTTTACGGCCCCTTTGCACGATGCGCAGCCCTCCGGCAGACTGAGATTCTTCGGGCAGTTCGCGCACACGTTCGCGCGCTCGCGCATGACGTGTTCCGCAACGAAAGTAATACCACCGCGGCGAATATCGTTAAACCAATTCAAGACGCGACCCTTTAGGCTCACTTCTTTTCGTTTCTCACGAGTAACCGAACTATCTTCGTGGCAGAGTGAAGCGTTATTCTGGCACGCTTGCGCGTTGACCTCGACCTCTGGATTGCCGAGAGGTAAATTATTTCTCTTTCTGTAAGCGATAACTTTGACAATAACCGCCCTCCAGTTCGGGCCGATAATTAGAGTCCCGTCCGGCTCTTTGTATCGATAGCCGGACTTCGGGTAGAGGTTTACGTTTATTCGTTGGATATTTTCCTTTCCGGGCAATCAGCCGTCGAGTTGATCCAGGTTATCCGTGCGGTTGTCTACCGTCACCCGCGCGCCGCCTTTGTAACTACGGGCTGCGTCTTCCCAATCGTCGCCTGCGCCCCCAAAATCGGCGGACTCGTCGAGTTTCATGCTCAGAACTAGACCGCTACCCTTTCTGGCTGCATGAACGAGCAAAGTCAAACTGTCCGCTTCATTCGGGGATTCACCGTTTGGCGTCCGAGAAATATAATCTTCTTTATTTTCAACACGAGACTTCCCGCCAGACGAACGAAAACGCCGGTTCGTGAGTTGCGGCGTAAGCTTTACCAAATCCAACGACGGAGCAATTACAAAATATTGAAATTCCGCCCACGCGCGTAACGCAAACCAAAGTTCGGAGTTGATCCGCTCAAATTGTTCATTGCACAATTTTGTATCCTCTAGCATTAATTTGTCTTTGGATGCCGCCTCGGAATAATTCACCGCATGAATCGATTGACTCCACTCGTGTTTGATTAAATCGGCGATACCCGCGCCCACGCCGGTCCGGTCGCAGCAGAAAAATTCTCCTTTCACGCCGGACTTCCGATTTAGTTCAATCAACCTGTCCTTGACTTCGACTGTGTCACCTTTCGGCAGAGTGAATTGCTGGTCTGCTTGTAAACCCCAACGCACAATTACATTGCCGGACCGATCTTTGAACATAAGTTTGCGGCCTGTTGGATGGTCCAACGACGGAGGAAAATTTATTCCGGTAGTCTTCCCCCATTTGCCGAGAGTGTAAATGATGGCGTCTCCTTTGAGAGCCAAATCAGCAGCGGCAACTGACTGAGGGGCGTCATACCAAATAAATTCTCCGCGAAGCTTGGGCAAAAATCCCGTTGGAATAATTTGCAGCTCAATTCCTTGCGGCGCATACGCCCCGCGGCCCATGCTGTAATATCCGGGGGCCTGCTTACCGCCGGCATTTTTCGCAATTACTTCGAGTCCCGCGCGAGTTTGCAGTCCAGGATAAACTATGCGGCCCTGAACAACGTTTTCGCATTTTTCGCCGTCGAGACGCAACACTTCCCAACCACGAGTCGAAGTCCAACGAAAATGTTTTTCAATATCAAAACTTTCCCAGCCAAACGGCGGCTCCGCGCGCTCGTGCGCGGTATTCGTCGGGTCTTTCGGGTTGTATGCGGCGAAAATCTTAAAGCCGTCCGACTCGCCGGTTTCTTGAACGTTCGAAATGATATTATCTATGTCCGACCAGATTCCGCCGGGCACATTTTCAATTTCGTCGATGAAAATGAAAAGCCTCGTCAGCGCACCGAAGACAGCGTGTGGTTTACTGCGCGCCTTGCGCTTAACGCCCTGTAATCGGCCCGCCTTTTTAACCTCACCCTTCGGAATTACAATTCCTTTGATTGAGCCGAGCTGATTTCGCCGATCAAGCCCGATGAATAATTCTCCGACTTTACCCGGCATCGGCAATGATGCGCATCCGTGTAAATCAACAAGGTGAGAAAATAAATTTGCTTCAAGGTGGTCTTCGCTGGGACCGATGATTCGAATACTGGTGTTCGCCGGGTCTCGAATCCACTCCAGCATAAACCGCACGCCACCGAGTCCATATGACTTGCTGCATGACGCGCCGCCCATAATCAGGCCCATGCTAGCTTCATCGAAAAGTTTCCACAAATCTTTTGTGAACTGCGGTTCCGGCGTGAATTTATTCGGAGTCCAGAGTAACTGTGCGGCTTCCGCCATGCCGCCGTTGTTCAGAAGAAAGTGAAGCCAATGTTGCAAAACGGGTAAATATTTCTCCGGGTTATTCTCGTCAAGTTTGAGACCGAGCTGAAGAAAATCGTCAATTGCTTTGGCAGCTTCAAGAGGCTTTTCTTTGTGAACAAGCCCGGAGACTACGCCGGCAAGATATTTCTCAGTATCCCCGATCATATTTTTCGTCCACAATCCAGCGCCTGTTGCTCAGTTTCGAACACGACAAGGTCCGACGTTTCCCAGCCCGGCTTATTAAAGTAAACCGCCTGAAACTTTAATTTGCCGCGGGGTTTTAAACTAAAATTAATAACCCGAAAAGATGATACCAATTTGGATTTTATCCGATATAATCTATCTGGCGAATGTTTAACTTGCTTGCAAGCTGAGGACAACAAAATTCTCGTCTTCCACCCGCGGGCGCTCCAGGATCGATCCCAAAGTCGAAAAAGTTCAGCTTGACCGGGCTCCCAATAAGTGTAAATGATCGTCATTTCGCGCGTTTCCAATAATGATAGCATCGGATCAAATCTTCTTCGCAACGCACTTGATGTCCCTTAAGTATTGTTCCCCACGCTTCAAAATTTTCTACTTCTTGAGGTGTCCCTAAAATTTCTACATAGTCCGTGTTAAAAAATCCAACGGATAGCCCATCTTGTATCATCAGATTATACACCAAGGTTATGTAATACTCCCCACCATGATTTATTTTTTGTTTCCAGAGGGAGTCAAAATATTTTTTGACCAAGAGTCCCCTCCGAAAATAATATACCCCGGAACTTGCGAATTCTTGCATGGGATTGTTGGTATAAGACGCTTTTTCTTTAACTTCCATGACCCGCCCTTCAACCTGTTTTATGAACGCCATCTTCGTGCTACTCAGTGTATGTGGGTGAAACCCTGTATGCGTGAACAAACATCCGTCTAATTGATTAGATAAAATGTGGTGTTCAAATTTCTCCCGATCCCACGAAACTGCGCCGTCGCAGTAGGCTACAATTATTGGCTCGTCATCCTTGATAGCCCCAAAAGCTGACGACACCGTCCATACTGGCCCATTTTTATGAGCGGGCATCTCTATTATTTTTGAATTTGGGCGCATACCCGAAATTATGGATCGAATTTTATGGTCTTCGTTGCAAATGAACACAAATTCATCAGACGGCCCAAACATATCAATTACGCGCTGTAACATTAACTTTCCAGAAACAGAAATCAGGGGCTTTGGGAAAAGATACCCCGCATCAACAAATCTTTGGCCTACGCCGGCCATCGGCACAATGATTTTCATACTAGAAGCCCTGATAGTTTGATTATTTTCTCCAATGCTGCGGCTTGACGATAATAAGGCCGAACGGCATGACAATGAATATCCACAATTTTTTTATCCGACACGCGCAAGGGGTTGTAATCATAATCCATACGATCAGTATTCCATGTTGAATTTATGCGTTCGGATTGGTTACAATACCCAAAACCCTTATACTTTATTCGTCCTGACTTAATAGCGTTCCACAACAATTCCGACGTATAATTTTCTTCGGCACACCAATACCAATTATACGGATCATTTTTTCGTTTTTCTTCCGGCCAATTATAATGTATTGCCCCAAAGCCGTAGCGACGAGAGGTAACTAAATGATTTACCGTTTCATAAAATGAGCGTCCAGGAAAATATAACTGTTCGAAAAATTTTCCCTTGGCGACGTGATAATGCGCGGGCAAGTCGCAGCCTGTAAAACCCCCATCTTTACCGTGACGTTCGGAACCAATTGTTAAAAATCCGTCGGACCGCCCCGTTCGGGACAATGCTATCGCCTCAGAATTCAAATTCAAATAATAATCGTCGGGCACGCCCGAAATATTATCCACAAAATGAGACCGATTTAATGGAAGCAAATCTATATCCCCGACTATCCAAGTCGTTTCGGGTTCCGTTCTTGTAAAATCAAATTTACTCCAGGTCATTTGCACTAACCAAGGCAAATTGACAATAGTTTCCATTTCTATCACTTTGCCAAATTCTTCAGACATATCTGTATTAGCCTTTTTTCCAAACAGCAAACAGATAGGTTCTATACCGAGCCCCTCTTTATAAAGCTGGGATTGCATATTCCAATAGCTGCTATAAGCTGGTGGTTCAGAGACCGAAAAAATTGCTTTCTGGATTTTCATTGAAACTTTTTAGATGCCAGATAAGGAAAATCTGTGCAAACTCCAAAAATTTTCCTGGTCATGCTAAAGCTAGAAATAGCCCTCTTACCAATCAGGGGCACAATACAATGCTCGTTGGCTTCTATTTTTGTATCATGCAACCAAATGTATCCCCACGAGGTATTAACGAACGGGTCACAAAAATGATAAAACCAATGCAAACCCCACAAACCACTCTGGTCTATAAGTGAAACCGCATTTTTAAGATGAATCAATAATGATTTTCTCCGGTCCGACACCCAACTAACAGATACCTCGTGCTCCGGCGCATCGTGCCCTAAAAACAAGAGGTCTTTTTGAACACGCATGTCAATTTCCACTGCAAATCCGGCCTTAATCGCCATATCAATATACCCCGGAGAATTCTCATTCGATGGGCGGGGACCATTTAGATTACCCCTATGCGAAAAAATCGTCATTCGACAGTTTCCACTTTTATCCAGACAATTTCATTATTGGTCGGCGCGTATGCTTCAACAATCTTTTTCACCGCGATGTCATCGAATGTTCCGTAGATATTTGCCTTGCGGACCTTCGAACGGTCGAGGTAAACTTCCGACTTGTCGGTGAATTTAACCGTGTAACCAAAAACCACGATGGTTTTGTCGGGTCGAATCTCAGACACTGGACCGAAGACAGTTTTGCCCTCCTTCGACAGTCCCGGCGACTGACCAATGGGGATATACAACTCAGTGGATTTTTGCGCTAGCAGGCAAACTGCTATCATGCAAAATGCAATAGACAATGTCTTCTTCATAAAAAGAGAAAAGCGGGGAGATTTTAGTTTACCATCACCGCGCCGGCATCGCCGCTCCCCGCTTACAGCCCATCGGCTGCGTGTTGGCTTACCGGTCTACTTAATAGTGTGGGATTCAGACCGGAGAAGACAGACTAAAGTTAAAGGTGGACTGGGTGAGGCTTTAACTCACTCTTCCGGGGACAATGCCCGGAGTGCTCAATTACACCACCAGCCCAAAATTGGTCGGGTCCATCCCCCGATAAATTGATCGGTCTGGACAGGATTCTAACCTGCGCTTCCGAGAGCAAAGCCCGGCGTGCTGACTTATTACACCACCAGTCCGAAATTGGTTGGCGCGTATCGTGGGCCCTACGCCGGATTTTTACCGGTGCCCCGAAGGGCAAACAACCAAAATTACTTAGCGCCCTTTTTCGCGGACTTCCCGTTTTTATACTTCGGGTCTGCGCCGTTCGCAATCCGAGCCAGCCGAAGCTGGCAATCCTCGCGGTGCTTGCGGGCGAAGTTTTCCACCACGTCGGTTCCGTGACTCCGAATGAATGCTTTGAATGCCCCATCCATATTATGTTTTCCTTTCCGCTTTCGCGTGTTTCAGGAGGTTATGCGCATCCTGACTGCGCCATTGTTTTCCGTTCCGCATACGAAACCCGGCGCTATTCAGAGCGTCTGCGACATTCTGCAAAGTTTGCCCCGGTTGCCACGTTAATTTGAGCCAGTCGAGGACGGGTTTTTCGTTTGGCCCTGAGCCATATGGCAACCTGCCGCCGCATCGGCCTGTCTTCGCTTTTACTCGCGCGCGAGCCTTCGCAAGCTTTTGGACGAGCATCGTTTTTTCCCACTGAGCTAAAGCCCCCATGATCTGGCGAATTAACACACGAGTCGGGTCGCCGCCGTTTTCCGCCATGTCAATTAGATGGCCTTGATCCGCGGCGAAAACCTTGATACCTCGCTTCCGGCATTCCGCCAAGAGTATTTCTCCCGCCATCAAATCCCTACTCAAACGATCCAACCGCTCAACCACAATCGCTTGGATTCCACCTTCCTGGTCGTCGATAAATCCCAGCATTTTAGAGAACGCCGGCCTGTCTAACCCTTCCACTGTCCCGGAAACGCCGCGCTCGAAAAATTCGCCAAGGTTAACGAGTTTATTAGCCAAGCAAAATGAGGCGATTGAATCACGCTGGCGCTCTGGCCCATCGCCGGCGATCTGCGACTTGCCGGAGACCCGCAAATAAGTTACAACATTGTTCATTGAAAGGTGGCTTGTATCATCCGGCGAGGTATACTAGTTATCTACCCCGCTCACCGTATATGCCGGAAAGCCAACCGGGACGGCGCTGATTTGACGCTGGCTGCGTTTTGTCATTATTTCCCGACAAGTGCGGGCTGCTAATAACGGATGCACCGGGATCAACCGGGCATACAAGCCACCTTTCAAAGAACTACCCGCACAATACATTCGACTGTGCGGGTAGTCAACTACTATTTTACGTCGAAGCCGTAGGCGTCGGCGGGGCCGCTTGGGTCACCAATGTCTCAAGACTGGTTGCGATTGCCGCAGAACGATTTACAGCAGCATCAAGCAGAGCCTGATCCGCCGGGCTGATAGAACCAACACCCGCTTGAAGATTAACAATCAACGTTTTGAGGGCGTTGATTTGAACTCCCAGCGTGGCAATGGCCGCTTCTGTGCGGGCATTATCTTCAGAGATATCCAAAACTGCATCAGAGATTGCGCTCATAATTTTTTCAACTGCATTTTGTAAGTCCTGTTTCGTTGCAGGCCGGCGGCTGAACCTACTAAACCACCAACTTGTTTTTTGCGCGAACACCATAAAATTAATAATCTTCTGCCCGAACTCCAGGCATAAAAACTGGCGTGTTACCGCCGTGGCGGGCGAAAAACTTTGCTTCGGCTTCCTGACTTCCGAAAATCTGCGACCAAACTCCGTTTGTGTAAATATTTGAATACCCACCCTTCAGCAACTGAAAAGGCGCTTTGCACAATTTCATAGCGTCGTATGGTCCTTTTGTATTTCCGGCTTCAAACCACGCGGGGTATTGAAAATTGGTCATGACGATACCGTTGATCTTGAAATCTGTATCTTCTACTGCATCGCAATTTTCTACCGCATGAATTACTCCGGTCGGGGTGGATGCAAGCAAGTTTACATGAGGATCGGCGAGAATCTCACCCACTTCATGACCGAGCACAACTGATACCGGTTCGCCGTATCCAAGAGTAGTTTGCACAAGGACCCTGCCATACGGCACGCCATTGGTTATCGCGTGATAACCGAGCGCACCGCGAACAGTTGTATCTAAATCCACCAGGGTAACCACCCACGCGCCTGCGGGAGGCGTACCGCCAGTTCGGAGTTTACACGCAATCCCCCACGCGGGGTTATGATAAACGTCGAGCCAAA